>WNFH01000660.1_pt1 | contig 34717 bp, 27 predicted proteins | sample 5400411 | NCBI WGS metagenome assembly WNFH01 (sample SAMN13153347, study PRJNA577476) | soil metagenome | isolation source: 200 cm saprolite under Douglas fir tree site 2 hole 3 | place: USA:California | collected 2015-04-18 | reverse complement strand
TGCCTGTTCCATTCGTCAATGTTGACTGGCCGGCAGGTCGAGTTGTTGACGCCCGCAGACAAGCCGACAAAACGAGCGCAGGCAAAACAAAAATCAGAGCGCGCTTCACTTGAATTCTCCTTTTCAGACCTGCGTTTCGACAACTGACGCTATCGCTAAGGTCGCGCCGCTAGCGCCAACTCGCCGGCGCGGCGGCCGCGCCATCTTTGTTCTGGTATTCGATCTTTTGAAACGTGAACGAGACTTCCTGCATCGGCCGTCCGCCGTTTCCGTTAATCTCTCTCACGGATGAGATCGTCGCATTAGTCAGTTTCACCGTTTGGAAAACTTCAGTGCGGGTCCCAACGGTTCGTTTGAATTCAAACATCACGTAAGTGAATGTTTCGCCGTTCGCCGCAGCGTTCACAAGAAAGCTGGATGTCTCATCCAATGCTTTGACGATAACGACGGGGTCGCTAACGCGTCGCACTGCGGCGCGACCTCCGCCGACACCACGCGCGCTAGTTGCTGTGGCTGCCGTTGGCGCGCTCGAAGATCCGCCCGCCAGGTCGCGTGGCGATTGATTGTAACGAAACTCTTCTGCCTGAGTATTCTTTTGTCCCTGGTTCCCCGAGATCGTGATCCAGATGCCTCCGGTCGCAAAAGTCGAACTACTCAAAGCCAAAACTGCGATTGTTGTTGCGATTACTTTTTTCATAGGAACTCCTTCTTTGAAAACTTCTGTTTGAGAATTGCCCGCCTGGGAAACATCTGCCGACGGAACATCGATGTCACTGTTTCCCTCTTCGCTGAACCGCCGCCACCAGGCGGAACTCGGCCCGGAATGGTCCGTTGAGACTCTGGTCACCCCAGTTGATCGTCACGTCTCCGGTGCCCCCCTGGCAGCTCAATATGCCCTTGCCGTAAGTTGCGATGACCAGACTGTCGAGCGTTGGGTGACCGCCCGCTGCCGGATCCGGCGGCCTGAGCACGCCGATCAAGATGCCGCTTACTCCGTCCTCATTAACGTCAGTGAGACTGAACGTTCCACCCCAGACGTTCGAGTTTGCCGCATCGGGCGGGCTGAGCTGTGCGAAGAACGAGCCACCATTGATGCGAGATATGAGGGTTCTTTGTCGGCCGTCTTCGTCATTCCCGCTGACGAAGCGCACGCTGCCGTCAGCGAACCCGGCAAGCTGCACTGCGGGGTGTTGGTTCGGCCCTGAATTGGTTGTCGGCGCACCGATAGGACCCGGATTTGTGAATTGGCTCAAGCCGGAAATCTGCGCGCGCAGCACCCCGGACCTGGTCTCAAACGGCCCCGAGATCGCCTCGAGCATCTCAAACGTAACGCCCGGCAGGCTGCTCACGTCTTCGCCCCCCGCGCCCAACTGCATCTCGTGACTGATGGTCGCAATGAACGGGCTTAATACGTCGGCGCCGACCCCGTTGTAGCTCTGAATATCAGTGAACGTCACGCGCCCGTCGCCGTTGACATCCAAATTGCCGAAGGCCCGAGGCGTTGTATCTGGAGATTCGAGACGGCGCGCTATTTCCGAAACATCTTGCGGACGCTGGAGGATCAACTGAAACAGCGTCGGGATCGCGCGGTCGCGGATATTCGCGAACATGTTTTCAGTCACGTCGTCAGCTCCGTCGATTGGGGCACACTGGGTTGGGCCTGGGTTCACCTCTACGAGGCATTTGGCCGAACCTGTCTTACCAACAACGGCAGGCGTGCCCGTTGCCGTGAAGCTCTGGCCCGAGCTATCCAGATTAATCTCGAAGAAGTACCCGTTGTTCTGCCTTGAGGTACAGGCCGGGTCGCTGCATTGAAACTCTGAGCCCAGGCCAAGCTCTTCGAACGAACCCGAATAAGCTCCGTGACGATTGAAGAAGGACATCTCGGCGGCGTGTATCAGGCGCAGGTGGCTGATGGCGTGCTCCTTGTTAGCGGCTTCGCGGACCTTCTGAACCGCGGGCATGAGCAGTCCAATTAGTATCGCGATAATCGCGATCACCACGACCAGCTCGACAAGCGTAAAGCCTTTTTCTGCTTCTCGATTGCGTGAAAAACTCTTATCAATATTCGACATGGCATCCTCCAAATCCATTTTTGTTACAGTCATTGATTCTCTTGGGGGAAAGGTGGGCGAATGTTAAGGGCGGGCGGCAAGGCTGTCACCGTGAAGATTCACAGGTACGAGTCTCCCCTCGCGTTGGGAGAGGGGCTGGGGGTGAGGGCTTACGGCGAACCACAGCTAAACCCTCACCCTAACCCTCTCCCAAAGGGAGAGGGAAAAGATCCAAGGCGGTGTCGCGCTAAGCTTGCCACCGCACTCCAAATCAAATCAGCCGGTTGCGCAGTGCCTTGGCCACCGCCTCGGTCTTCGAATGCACTTGCAGTTTCTGGTAGATGTTTTGCAGATGAAAGTTGATGGTGGTGGGAGCGACTCCCAGCTTTGCAGCAGCGGTTTTGTAGTTGTGCCCTTCGACCAGCAGCTTCAGGATGCGGATCTCGTGCGGTGAGAGGTTGTAATCCGCTCGGTCTGGCGGGCGGATCTCGCGAAACAAGCGAATCACGCGGCGCGCTACTTCGGGCGACATGGGCGCGCCGCCCTGCGTTGCTTCTTTCACACTTTCGATCAACTGGGCGGGCCGCGTCTTTTTCAACAGATAACCCGAGGCGCCCGCGCAAAGCGAATCAAAGATGCGCTCGTCGTCATCATGAATCGTCAGAGTCAGAAACAGAACATCAGGATGACGCTCTTTCATGAGCCGAATCCCCTCGATCCCATTCATTCCCGGCAGGCCAATGTCCAGGAGGATCACGTCCGGTGCGTGAGCGTTGACCCTGGGCAGCGCGTCTTCCACCGAGCGAAAGCTGCCGATGCATTCGAAGCCTTCGGTGCCGCTGATTAGCGCGGTGAGATAATCGCGGAATTCGCGATGATCCTCGATGATTGCGACGCTAATCGGACCGGAGCGCTCTTCTGACAAAGCGGCGGCCGGAGATTCGCTCTGATTGGACATCATGCGCGCTTCTCGTTTCGGAGCGACAGTTTAGAGTTCAAGCTTTAGCTTGGTTGAACTCTGAACCTGATTTTAGAACTAGCAGCAGCTTACGACGGAAGCGTTGACTAGTCACTGTGAACTCTCACAGTGCCCGCCCTAACCCCGTCCGGCAATGGGCGCAGTCAACGTCATCGTCGTACCAACCCCACGCTCCGAAATGATTTCAACTTGCCCGCCGAGCTTTTCTGCACGGCGGCGTATGCTTTCCATTCCCTGACCGTGACTTGCGTTCGCTTCATCGAACCCATGACCATCATCCTTCAGTCTGAGGATGATCGTTCCGCGCTCGATCTTCAGGGCCGCTTCGGCCGTCTGGCATCCCGAATGGCGCGCGATATTGTTTATTCCTTCCTTGAAAACCAGAAAGACTTCGCGGCGCACCTCGGCGTTAATCCTTGCGTTCTGATTTGGTTTGGGCGCGTCGAAGTGAAATTGGATGTTGCGCGCCGCTAGCCTGTCGTTGGCGAATCGTCGCATCCGGTGCGCCAGATCGACGACGTTATCGCGTTTGGGATTGACGGCCCAAACGATGTCGCCCATCGCCTCGACAGATTGCCGGGAAGCGTTGGCAATGACTGACAGTCGCTCGGCGATTTGCGAATCAGCCTGCCTTGCTTGTTGGCCCAACACTTCGCTCAAGCCGGCAATCAGCGAAAGATTCGATCCGATGTCGTCATGCAAATCGGAAGCGATACGTGTGCGCACCCGCTCCAACTCAATCAACCTGCGCAGGCGAACCCGATAGGCGGCGTAGCCGAGCGCGATGAGCGAAAGCGCGACCAGGATCAGAAACCACTCGCGTTGCCAGATCGGAGGCAGGATCCTGAAGCTCACCAGTGCCGGCAGGGCGCTGGCGACGCCTTCCGAATTTACCGCCCGCACAAAAAAGCGATAACGTCCCGGTGACAAACTGGCAAAGTTAACCGTGCGTTGTTCAGTAAGCGCGCTCCAGTTGCCATCGGAACCGAGCCGATACTGATAGCGCAGGACGTCGCCCGGCGCGAAACTCAGGCCGACAAAGTCGATCTGTATCTGATTCTGATTTGGCGGGAGATCCGGCAGCGAGATTTGGCTGTCGCCGAGAGCCGAAACACTTTGGGCCGCGCCGGAAACGCGCAAGGCGTTTATTAGTATTGGCGGTGGCGCAGACAATTCATCCGAAGGAGGCACAAAACGCGACATGCCTTTCTGGGTCCCAAACCACAGCGCGCCGTCACGATCGCGGAACGCCACGCTCATGGCGCCGCCGGCCAACCCATCGGCAGTTGTAAAGTGCTTGACGTGTCCGGTCTCAGGATCGAGTTGATCGAGTCCGCGCCCAGTCCCGACATAGATGCGGCCGCGCAAGTCCTCCGTGATCACTCCGGTCGCGTTGCTCGACAGTCCCTGCGCGGTCGTGTAGTTAACGAACACCGGCCGCGCTGCCGCCGGATCATCAATCCGAACCAGGCCACCTCGCAGCGAACCCAGCCACAATCTTCCCGCATGATCCAAATACTCCGTTTGAATGCCGCCGGGTGGTAAACCGTCATTCGTGGTGAAGAAGCTGAAACTGCCTTGACGGTATCGCGCCACTCCAGTGCTGAATCCAATCCAAATATTTCCCGAGCGGTCCTCGCTGAACGCCAACGCCAGATCACCTGTCATCGAGGGCAATCCCGGGGCATTTGCCAGGTCTTCCAACTTAGCGTTTGGAGATTTCCATCGCGCCAGACCATTCGGCGGGCCAATCGTCGACACCCAAACCGCGCCGGTTGAGTCTTCAAACAGTCGCAGCACTTGTAGCGCTGCCAGCCCGTCGGCGGTGGTGTAAACGGCGAGCGGATGAGCATACTCAACCTGCGTGAAATTGTCGCTGGCCGGAAAGCGAAACAAGCCTGAGCCCGTGCCGATCCACCACTCGCCATTCCGCGCCTGCATGGTGACGTGCTCAAACACCCAGCCGGTTTGCTTCAAAGTCCCGGGCATGAACCAGCGGAAATTCTGGTTGTCATAGCGGCCAAACTTCTGCTGGTACTTTGGCTGACCAGGTTTGTCCGGGTTAACTTCGGCGGGCCTCGGAGCAAATAGGAAGGCTCGAAAGCACACGCCGCCTTCGCGATCACCAAAGACGTCGTTGACTGTGGCGATCCCGTCCTGCTCGTCGTAAGTGAGAAAACCGTGACGTTCGAGTTTCATCGCTCCGGTCACATTCGTGCCCAGCCAGAGGTTGCCGTTCATGTCTTCGTTCAGCGCGGTGATCTCATGAAAGCTAAGACCGCTGCGTCGCGTGTACGTCCGAAAAGACTGATCACTCTTTGCAGCGTCCGGAAAGAATTCGACCAGTCCGGAATTTGTGGCGAGCCAGAATCGATGTTCGGCGGTCTCAAAAAGCTGGAACACCCATTCGGTCGGCATGCCTTCTTTCTTACTACGGACGTCAACAACGATTGATGTTCGCGCAGCAGCATCAGCCACGAAACGAAACAGCCCGCCGCTTCTGGTCGCCGCCCAGAGACGTCCCTGGTGATCTTCCAACAAGTCGTGAATCACTATGTCAGGCAAGCCATCTTGTTTCGTATAGTGTTCGATGCGCCCGTCCGGCCGATGACGATAGAGTCCGCTGAATGATCCGATCCAGATCGAACCGCTGCGGTCTTCAAGCAGATCGAGAACAAAGATCTCTTTCGCTCCCACATCCACCGGCACGAGCTTGAACTGATCGTCACGCCGTTCCAGCCGGTAGAGATGCTTCATCGTTCCGCACCAGATCGTTCCGCTGCGATCTTCGAGCAGGACATTGGCTGCGCGCGCGCCGCGGTCTTCGTCTTCGGGAACTACAACCCTGAACATTCGAGCCGTTCCGGGTTTCTCATTTGCGTAAACGATGCGAGACGCCGGCTGACCTTTCGGATCGAAAAGCACCAGGCCCCCATTGGTCGCCACCCACAGCTCGCCGTTGCGCGTCTCGAGAAAATCATTCACGGTCGTATGAGGCAGACCCTGGTCGACTCCATAGTTCGTGAATGCGTAACCGTCAAAACGAGAAAGGCCTTCGCCCGTGCAAAACCAGAGGAAGCCGCGCGAGTCGCGCACGATCTTGTTGATGACGTTATTCGGCAGCCCGTCGGCCACCGTGTAAGACTTGAGAGGCAGTCGTTCCGCGCTTATCCGAGAAGCGCTCACGAAGAATCCCGCCAGTAAGCACACCTCTACGAGAGCTAAACGGCGCCCGGCTCGTCTGAGGCCCGCTGTCATAAGTTTTGGGGGATGACGGCGACCCGGATTATAAGCCGCGCTTCGCCGATGACTCAAGGAAAAGTTAGATTCCGATAATGCCGCTGTCCAGCAGTTTCTTGATCATGCGCAGGCTGTCAGCTTCGCGAAAAGGGCAGATGGCGAGGATCGATTCGATGTCTGATTCGCCGTTGATGCGCGAGAGGACAAAGCCTTCCTGCGGGCCCAGCCTTTCATGCTCGAGCTGTTCGGGCGCCACCAGGATTTTGGCGACTGAGCGCGGAGAGAATCCATTATGAAAGGTCTGGGTGACAAATTTCTTTTCGGCCTCTTCGCGCAGATGATGCGCGGCGGTGTTCTTTGGCTCCTGCTCCAGCGCGCTGTGAATGATCGCCAACGCGTTCTCGGCGTTGTTTTCTTTCAACTCGGCGCGGGCGAGGTTCAGCAGGTCGGGCACAGTCTTCGGCAACTTGAGCGCTGACAAATCAGCCGCGGCTTCAGCGGCGGGCGCGGGCGCCTCGCCGGCAACCTTGATGAAATCCTTCCGGATCAGATCGAAGAGCAACGCGCACGCGTGAAACAGAGACGTGTGCATGTTGTAGCAAATCTCGGCCGCGGTCAGGCGCCTCTCGACGTGATAGAGGACCCGGCGGATCTCCTCACTCGTATTCAGCGACTGCGTCCATCCCGGATTGAGTTCAAAGAAAGTTCGATCGGAAGGGATGACGGCGCGGTATCGCGACCACTCGTCGATGCGATAGATGCCGTCCATGATCACCGAAGTGGCATCGACAGAAACGCGGATCAGATCCTCCGGTAGGGGCTCGTTGTCGAAGAACTCGAAATGCGCTTCGTCCCAGATGAACAGATCGTAGATTATTTCCAGAGTGCGCGTGCGCAGGATTTCGACGACGTCATCCTTGGTGACGAAGCCGCGCGACGACAAGATCATTCCCAGCTTGCCCCCGGAATGGCGCTGAATCTCCATCGCAGCCTGGAGTTGTGACTCCTCAATCTTGCCATAATGCAAAAGCACCTGGCCCAGGTACTCGCGCGGATCGTTCGAGTTCGAACCAACGATCAATCCGCCCTCTAGATAGATCTGTTTGATGATGTCGCCCCGGCCAAATTTGAGCGTGCCGGTCTTGTGCCCTGCCGCCAGAAACTGGAGCAGGTCAGAGACACTCATCGTGTTCAGAGTTCCGTGAATTCCCATCAATGATTCCAGGTGCAGCTCTTGCGAACAAGGGAGGAGGTCAACAGCGTGGAACCAAGGCAAGTCGAACTGAGACCGGGGCAAATCAGACCTTACCAGATTACAATTTTGGTCCGAGAAGTTTCAAGGGTTTTCTACGTCGCGATGCTGGTTCGACCTGGAAAGTCGCTTTCCCGGCGTCCTATGCGCCCTCTGCGCTAAAATGCCCGGGAAAACGAGACTGTCATTATGGCTTTAAGGCACTTCGCGCCAGCTTCTTCTTGAGATTGACGTAGCCCTGATCGCCGGCGACGAGTTGGCCGAGCACTTTGCGGATACCGCGATGGCCGCGGGCGAACTCGATCATGCGGTCAGTGAAAGGCGCGCCCCAGAAGTTTCCGTAGAACCGGCGCCGCATCTGTGAAGCGCGCTGCAACTCTTTGCCAAAGTCTGCCCGCCAGCGCTGTTCATAATCGAGGGGCGAGCCCGAGAGATACGCATCGGCGAAAAGCTCCGCCGAGCGCAGCGCGTAATAGATGCCTTCACCGGTGACCGGATCGGCAAAGCCGGCCGCGTCACCGAGCAGAGCCCAACGCTCGCCGCAGGCGTGGCGCGTGTCCCAGGTGCGCGGCGCTAGTCCGGGAATGCGCGCGGCGTAACGCTCGGCGGTTTGCTTTAGCTTCTGGTAGCGCAAATTGCTAATTGGCGTTTCGCGTAGTTCCTTCGACCATAGCCGCATTCGACCTCGCAAGTTACCAACTTGTGCAACCTCGTAATACGCGACCATGAAATCCCACATCAGCGCATCCAGCGAATCGTGATCGAAAGCATCCTGCGTCGTCGCGATGCCAAACGAAATGTGATCGATCCGCGGAAACGCCCACGCGTAACCAATCCATTTGGGAAGAAAAGCGACCACGGTGGCCGCTTCACCATCAACCGGAAGCGGCGCGCGATATCCGAACGCGACTTCCATCTCGGCCGGTGGCAGGGGCCCGGCGAGCTTTTTCGCAATCGCGCTATTCGCTCCGTCGGCGCCGAGCAACCAATCAGTGAAAACCTCTGCGCCCGTTTGCGTGCGAATAAGCCAACCGTCCTCGTTTTGTTTGAAGCCCCGGCCGGAAATCTTTTCCGCAAAAACTTGCGCGCCGGCGGCGCGCGCGCGTTCAAGCAGAAAAGTGTCGAACGCGATGCGCGAGTAAACCGCGAACGGCTCGTCGAGTTTCAAATGCAGATGCTTCCCCGAAGGCGAGTACATATCGAGTTCGTCAATCGTGCGGCCGACTGCATCCAGCAAATGCGGCCAGGCTTTCAACGCTTTCGACGTGACGCCGCCGCCGCACGCTTTCGGCTCGCCCGGCGGACGCCCGTCGAACAAAGCCACGCGCACGCCGCCGCGCGCGAGACGCTCAGCGGCGAACGAACCGGCCGGGCCCGCGCCCGCGATTAAGACATCGAATCGATTCATGCGCGGCAGCATGATAGTTGGCGCGTGCAGGCCTCGGCAAGACGCCGAGAATTAGCCACAGATTAACGCGGATTGACACAGATCAGATGGGAACGAGTTGGCAGTTCGGTCCGTGTCGGCTGTGTTTATCCGTGCCTGATTCTTATCCGCGTTAATCTGCGTCCATCCGCGGCTATTTGCGCTCCAGCCTCTTCCTTCTGATCTTGGTCCATCTGCGTTAATCTGTGGCTAATTTGGTCATGGCCAGCACGAGTTCATTAGTCTTTGCCGGCATTGCGCCGCATCCTCCGATTATGGTTCCCGAAGTCGGACGCGAGGCGATCGCCGACGTACGCAGCTCGATCGACGCGATGGCGGCGTTGACTGGGCGCGTGATTGAAAGTGAGGCGGAGACTGTAATTCTGATTTCGCCGCACGCGCCGCTCGAGCCCGACGCCTTTGTCGCTTACGCCGGGCCGGAGCTTCACGCCGACTTCGCGAACTTTCGCGCGCCCACCGCGACAGTTCACGCCGAGTTGGATGAAGAACTCCTGAAAGAAATAACGCGCGCCGGCGCCGAACAGAAGTTCGAAGTGGTGCGCATTCGCGGTGATCTCGATCACGGCACCGCCGTGCCGCTCTATTTTCTGCAACGCTACGGTTGGCACGGACGCGTGGTTGCGCTTGGCTACAGCTTTCTTTCCAACGAAGATCACCTGCGTTTTGGCAGTTGCATCCGCGCGGCGATTGATAAAGTTGGGCGGCGGGTGGCGTTCATAGCCAGCGGCGATCTCAGTCACCGGCTCAAGCCTGGCGCGCCCGCGGGATACAACCTCGAAGCGCACTTGTTCGACGAAGAGGTTGTGGAGGCTATTCGCAGCAACTCGACACGTCGCATCGTTACGATCGATCAGGAACTGCGCCGCACGGCCGGAGAATGCGGCTATCGCTCAATGCTGGTCGCCATCGGCGTCGCGCAAGAGCTTGAATCGCGTTGTGAGGTGATCAGTTACGAAGCGCCGTTTGGCGTCGGCTACATGGTCGCGCAGTTGCTGATGTCAGAACCGCCTGCGTCAGCGGGCGGGCCAGAGTCGCCACCGGCGTCAGCGGTCTTGTCAGTACCACCCGCGTCAGCGGGTGGGTCAAAGGCTCAAGTTGACGGCGCTGAGTTACCCGCCCTCGCGCGGCAAACGATCGAAGCGTTCGTAAGAGAAAAGAAAGTCATCAGCGCTCCCGAAAAGCTTTCAGAGTTACTCAACCAACGGGCCGCGTGTTTTGTTTCGATCAAGACTCTTGACGGAGACTTGCGCGGCTGCATCGGCACGATCGAGCCGGAGAAAAACACGCTCGCTGAAGAATTGATCGCCAACGCCATCAGCGCCGCCACGCGCGACCCGCGCTTTCCGCCGGTCCGCGCGGATGAACTTTCCAATCTGAACTACTCAGTCGACGTACTCTTGCAACCGGAACTGGTGCGTCTCGAGGATCTCGACCCGAACGTTTACGGCGTCATCGTCGAAGACCAGGACGGAGTACGGCGAGGTTTGCTGCTTCCTAACCTTGAAGGGATTGACACGGCTGCGAAGCAAGTAGAGATCGCTTCACGAAAGGCGGGAATCCCGCCGGGAACTGAAGTTAAGTTGTGGCGGTTTCGGTCAGAGCGATACAGGGAAGAAACCTAGCGCAAGTTGGCAACTTGCGCTACAGGTCAGATGTCCAGGTTCCTTACGTCCAGCGCGTTGTCTTCGATGAATTTCCGGCGCGGCTCGACGGCGTCGCCCATCAGAACAGAAAAGATATCGTCAGTTTCCACTGCGTCGTCTACTCTGACTTGCAACAGGGTCCGCTTCTCCGGGTTCATGGTTGTTTCCCAGAGCTGCTCAGGATTCATTTCGCCCAGGCCCTTATAGCGCTGAATGGAAAGATCCTTCTTCGCGGCCGCGAGCACTCTCTCTAACAGCGCTTCGCGCGTCGAAATCTCTTCGCTGGTTCCGTTCGCGCCGGTGATAAAGGGTGGCGCCAGTTCGTCTTCAAGCGTCATGTAGAGATCCACGGCTTTTTGAAACTCAACGTAGCTGGCAAAGTTCCAATCGATCGCCACGCCCTGCCCTGAGGTAGTCGTGGTTTCAATCTCCCACAAACCGTGTTCTTCATCGGTTGAGAGTTCAGTCTTGAAGCCCGCCTTAGCCAGGACTCCTTCCACCTTGGCCATCAGGTCGCCATCCTGAAAGATGTTGCGCAACGTCGCGCCTGCTTTGCGCCATACACCTTTCTTTCCGGCGAAAGCCTCCAGAAGTGTGTCCAGCAAATGCGCATCTCCGCCGAGACGGCGCGCCGTGCGCTCGCTGTAGCGTTTCAGATCGACAAGCTTTTCCAGCGACGCGGCAAGGTCTTTCCCTTCGATGTCCTTTTTTGCACCGACTGACTTTACCGTCATGTCCGCGGTCGCCATCCGCATCAGGTACTGGATCATCAAGCCTTCGTCTTTGATGTACTCTTCCTTCTTCCCCCGCTTCACCTTAAACAAAGGTGGTTGGGCGATGTACACATAACCCTTCTCGATCAACTCGGCCATTTGCCGATAGAAGAAAGTGAGCAGGAGTGTCCGGATGTGGGAACCGTCAACGTCCGCGTCCGTCATGAGAATGATCTTGTGGTAACGCAGCTTGCTCGCGTCAAAATCTTCTTTGCCGATGCCGGTACCAAGCGCAGTTATCAGTGACTTGATCTCGCTATGGCCGAGCATTTTGTCAAAGCGCGCTTTCTCAACGTTCAGGATTTTGCCTTTGAGCGGCAGAATGGCCTGGTTCTTACGATCGCGACCCTGCTTGGCTGAGCCGCCGGCGGAATCACCCTCAACGATGTAGATTTCCGAGAGCGCCGGATCGCGTTCCTGACAATCCGCGAGCTTGCCGGGCAACATCGTCGAGCCCATCGCGCCTTTGCGCACAATCTCGCGGGCCTTTCGGGCCGCGTCGCGCGCGCGCGCGGCGTCGAGCGACTTGCCGACAATGCGGCGGGCGACGGTGGGATTTTGTTCCAGGTACTCGGTCAATCGATCGTTAAGAAACGATTCAACCGCTCCCTTTACATCAGAGTTGAGCTTGCCTTTGGTTTGGCCTTCGAACTGCGGTTGCGGCAGTTTGACGGAGATAACTGCTACCAGGCCTTCGCGCACGTCGTCACCGGTGAGCGAACCTTTGAAGTTCTTTGACAAGCCGGACGACTGCGCGTAAGCGTTGATTGTGCGGGTGAACGCCGAACGAAAACCCGAAAGGTGCGTGCCGCCGTCGACGGTGTTGATGTTGTTGGCGAACGAATAGACCTTCTCGTCGTAACCGTCGTTGTACTGAATGGCAACTTCGATTGAGAGCGGGTCGCTCACCTTCTCGAAATAGATAGGCTTGTCGTGCAGCACGCTCTTGTTCTTGTTGAGATGTTTCACGAACTCGGCGATGCCGCCTCGACTTCGCGCTCATCGTGAATCGTGATGCGAATTCCTTTGTTGAGAAAAGCCTTTTCGCGCAGCCGCTCAGAGAGCTTGTCAAAACTAAATTCGATCGTGTCAAAAATCTGTGTGTCAGGCTTGAAGGTGATCTTCGTCCCGCGCTTTCGCGTCTTGCCGGTCTGTTTGAGTTGGGCGACCGAAATACCACGTTCGTATTCCTGCTCGTACGTCAGGCCGTCGCGCCAGATTTCCAGGTGCAGTGTCTCAGAGAGAAAGTTGACTACCGAAACGCCCACGCCGTGTAAGCCGCCGGAAACTTTGTAAGCGTTCGTGTCGAACTTGCCGCCGGCGTGAAGTTTGGTCATCACGACTTCCGCAGCGGACTTCTTTTCCTTCTTCATCATGTCGACGGGAATGCCGCGGCCGTTGTCGACTACTGTGATGGAATGGTCAAGATGAATAGTTACTTCGACAGTGTCGCAGTGTCCCGCCAAGGCCTCGTCAATGGAGTTGTCGACGACTTCGTAGACCAGGTGATGCAGGCCCATCTCGCCCGTGGATCCGATATACATGGCCGGTCGCTTGCGCACGGCCTCGCGCCCTTCCAGTACTGAGATAGACGATGAATCGTAAGTATCCATTCTCTTCTTCAACTTTGGTGATGCAATAGCCAATCGTTTATTCCTCTTTTTCACATCTTCTATCAGGACCTCGCGCCGGCAGCCGTCACCGTGCTTAAAGCTCGATCCTCGCACGCGTGACCGCTCGTAACCTCATAAAAACTAGCGCGACTATTGAACCGCTCAAAGTGATTCCTCTTTGAGGTCGTAACGAAGGTTTGCGTGCGTCCTTCAAGGTATTCGAGCAGGCGATCAATGCGGCGTCCGTCCAGTTCAGCATCCACGTCGTCAATGAGGAAAACCGGGTAATCCTGATGTTCGGAATGATACACCGAAAGTGCCGCTAAATCAAGTGTTATCAATGCACTACGCTGTTGACCCGAACTGCCAAAACTGCGCAAATGCCGGCCGCCAAAAAGCATGTCAAGATCGTCGCGATGTGGTCCGATCAAACAGGCGCCGGCAAACACTTCAGCCTGGAATCGCGATTCGAGGCGCGCGGCAAGCAGCGACTCATAATCGCTCAAGTCACCCTTGCCTTCGAGGGACGAAACGTAGCGAATGGATATGTTGTCGCTGAATAAATTATGATCGAGCGCGTTGTTCAACTCGTTAACATAATCAGTGCGCGCGTTATGTATTTGCGTACCCAAACAAACCAGTTGTTTGTTCCATGGTTCGACCAATGCCGCCAATTCTTCCTGACTCGATCGACCTTCGGCTGCGTGCTGCAGCAATAGTCTTTTTTGCTTAATTACTTTGACGTAGTCCGCAAGTGTCTGCACATACCCGGGATGAAGAGATACCGCCCCACGATCAACGAAACCTCGTCGCGCCTCGGGGCCACCACGTATTACTTCCAGTTCGTCGGCTGTAAAGCTAACGGCATGTAGCTGTGCCGCATAGCGAGCCAGCGGTTCGCGCTTGCCGTTTACCGACGTCTTCTTTGAGCTTGCCTGGATATCAACTCGCAGCTCCCGTTCGATCGCGTTTCCGCGCGCTACCGTTCCCCGGACGGAAGCCTGGTTGGCGCCAAATCTCAATGCTTCATTGAGCTGCCGCGTTCGGAATGATTTTGCGTGAGCGAGAAGATAGATCGCTTCCAGCCAGTTTGATTTGCCTTCGCCGTTGTTGCCGTGAAGAATATTGAGGCCGCTTCCCCAGACTATCTTTCCTTCAAGATTTCGAAAATCGTGAGCCTCAATCGATCTAAGAAACATCGACGAATTGTAGCACAGGCTTTGGCGTTAGGTTGCCACGCTCAACGCGCGAAAAGCGGATCGAAAACATGTCCGTTCACCCACAAGAAAGAGCGCCCTTCGAGCCGGCGCTCTTTTGGTGTGCGAACCTTTTTTTAGGCTACCTCCTACGTGATAGGTTTCATAGTCGCATCGGCATAATGACGTATCGGTAGTCGTGCTTTTCTTCCGACACTGGCCGCAGCTGGGCTTGTGAGTTGCCGTCCTTGAACTCAAAAGCAACTTTTTCTGACCCTACTACGTTGAGGAAGTCCTGCAGGTATTGAGCGTTGAAACCTATCTCCGTATCTTCCCCGGCGAAGTCCGTTCCGATTGTCTCCCGCGCCTCGCCCTCTTCGGCGTTTTGGGAACTGATCAGAAGCTGCTCCTTGCTCAGATGCAGACGAACGGCGTGAGAACGATCGTCGGCCATTAGAGCGACTCGCCTAACTGCCTGATTGAGTGCCAGCGTATCGAAAACGGCAGATCTGTCGTTGTTTTTGGGCATCACCATTTCATAGTTTGGAAACTGCCCGGAAAGCATTCGGGAAATTAACAAGCGTGAGCCTATCTGAAAGTAAACATGATTCTCGTCAGCTCCGAGACTTATCTCTCCTTCGAAATCAGAGCTGAGTTTTGTTAACTCAGACAGCGTCTTCCTCGGGATCAGGACATCGAGACCGTCGCCCTTTGGGTCTTTGACGAAGTCCTCAGTAGATACAAAAGCCAGTCTATGGCCGTCGGTCGTTACCATTTTGACGCTTTGTTTATCGATTTCGAACTTTGCGCCAGAGAGCGTGTATCGTCCTTCTTCCTGGGTTATCGCAAAAATAGTGCGGTCTATCAGCAGTTTGATCAAAGCAGCCGGCAACTTAAGAGGCGTTGACTTAAAGCCCGGCAATTCAGGAAACGTGTCCTTCGATATGCCAGGTAGTCTAAACTTCGAACGATTACATTCTACGGTTACCCATTCATTCTCCTCTTTTCGAAAACTTACAGGAGCATCGGGAAGCAATCTGGCGATATCGAACAACTTTCGCGCCTGAACGCAAATCGCGCCCTGAGAACTTATTTCATCGGCGTCGGTGTCGCATCTAATGGTAACGTCGAGATCGGTTCCGCTTATTCTAATCGAATTTTCACCAGCTGACTCAATTAGAATATTAGCCAGAACCGGAATCGTATTCTTCCTTTCGACGATTCCCTGAACGAAAGTCAATTCCCTCTGCAGCGCGTTTCGAGCAATAACGAATCGCATCTAGTTACTCCTAACAACGGTTGGATTATCTTCTACGTCCTGAGTTTTTCTCTTATAACACGGTAAGAGGGTCGAGATAAATCCTTCAAGCGAATGTGTATCTAAATCTCCGAACAACAAGTCTGGTTTGTAAGCATGAGTGTCTTTAGTATTAGTAGTAAGGGCCTGTGGAATTGTACCTAAAAGCGCTAATTCGTTGACCCGTCTGTCCTTTAACTTTCGACTACGGGCCTGTGTAAACGACGCCAGGCTGAGACTACCTCCGGTTAGGCTTCAAGTACTTCAACGAGTTTATCGACGGTACGACGCATATCCACATCCGAAGAGATTAAGCGATCGATCTTTTGCACAGAGTGCATCACCGTAGTGTGATGTTTGCCGCCAAACTGCCGGCCAATCTCCGGATAGCTTTTCTTTGTTAGGCGCTTGCAGAGATACATCGCAAGCTGTCTTGGCAGCAGGACATGTCTAACATTAGAGCGCGCGACCAGCGCGTCGACCTTTACGTTGAATTGGGCAGCAACGACATTCTGTATTCGACCAATTGAAATGACATTTTCCTGGTCGCGTCGCAACACGTTGCCGACCGCGTCTTGCGCGAGCGCTTTCGAGAGCGGTAAACCTCTCAGCGAAGCCATTGCCAGCAGCCGAACGAGTGAACCTTCCAATTCGCGAACGTTGTGTTTGCTGTTAGTGGCCAGGAATAAGGCAACGTCATCCGGAAGATCTGTCTGTTGACTTTCGGCTTTTCGCTTCAGTATAGCAATCTTCGTTTCAAGATCGGGAGGCTCTATATCAGCAATCAATCCCCACTCAAAACGCGAGTGAAGGCGTTCTTCTATCCCGGGGATGTCGCGGGGGGGACAGTCAGAGGTGAGAACTATTTGCTTCTGAGCATCATAAAGGGCATTGAAAGTATGAAAGAACTCTTCCTGGGTTCTTTCTTTTCCGGTGATGAACTGAACGTCGTCGATTAGGAGTACGTCGATTGTACGATATCGCTCACGGAAGGCCTGCGTCTTGTCGTAACCATACCGAATTGCGTTGATAAGTTCATTCATAAACCGCTCCAGAGAGACGTACGCCACCGCCAGTTTGGGATTGGCCTGTCTGATCGCGTGACCTGCCGCTTGGAGAAGATGGGTCTTGCCCAGGCCCACACCGCCGTAGAGGTAGAGAGGGTTGTAAGTCCTGCCCGGCATCTCGGCGACCGCTTTGGCCGCGGCGTGGGCGAATCGGTTGCAGGAACCGACGACAAAGCTTTCGAACGTGTACTTGGTATTTAGACCTGGTTCAGCGATGCTTTGGCGATTCTCCGAGCTGGGCGTAACGCATTCCGCGGAGTTGCTTTGAAGGCTGATATCCGCACTCCGAGATTCGACCAGCCCGCTAACCTCATCGGAGTCCGCCCCGCCTTGGAAAGGGCGGACGGTCCATTGTATCCGGCAGGAGTCAAGCGCGATCTCAGTTAGCGATTCGTCGAGCACGTTGGCGTAATTAGAGACGATCCAGTCTCTAACGACCATGTTTGGTGCTGCAATGATAAGAACGCCAGGCGTTGAGCAGTCAGAGACCTTTAAAGGCCGAAACCAAGTAGCGACCGCTTGCTTACCTAACCTGCGCTCCACAGCTTGAAGGAAAGGTTGCCAAATGTTCGTTTGAGTCTCGAGCTGCATGTAGAGAACAACGCGCACTACAACATACAATACCAGATAGATCGGCTGAGCCCGATCGCTTCCATCTACGTCGTTGTCGAGGTAATCGGAACGTAACATAGGCACTCGCTGGAACGCAAGAAAAACAACGAGAATTCGGTGGATAGACGTAAATAGACGGAAGGAACCGTTGGCGGGTGCGCTCACCGTTGACTATTATGCATAGTACAAGTATGCATGCTAGGAAAGATGAGGCGCTGAGGCAGCGGCAAGCGCGCCAGCGGGAGCAATCGCGTTGTATATACGGTCGAGATCGGCCAGGCTGTAATACTCGATCTCAATCTTGCCGGACTCTCCCGGCTCGTTCGGAATGATTCTCACCTGGGTACCCAAATGCCGCCTCAGTCGAGCCTCAGCGGCGCGAAGGTTAGGATCCTCACGAACGGATTTATTCAAAGAGCGAGGCTCCTTTGGGGCGATAAGATTGCGCACCCGGCGTTCCACTTCACGCACCGACCAGTTGTTCTTGACAATTTTCTGCGCCAGGCGTCGCTGCAAGAGAGCGTTATCAATTGTGAGTAGCGCGCGTGCGTGGCCGAAAGAAAGCTTTTCGCGCTCGAGAAGCTGGCGAATTTCTGATGGAAGCTTAAGGATGCGGAGGTAATTGGTTACAAACGAACGGTCTCGGCCGACGCGCTGAGCGACTTCGTCCTGGGTGAGGCCCAGAGATTCGATAAGTTTCTTATATGCGTTTGCTTCTTCGACTGGATTAAGATCCGCGCGCTGAATATTCTCAATTAGGGCAAGCTCCAGGAGTTTCTCATCTGGTATATCGCGAACAATCGCTGGAACACTACGGAGGCCAGCAATCTGCGCAGCTCTCCACCTCCGTTCGCCGGCTACTAGTTCGAACATGCCGCCACGGCGGCGGAGGAGTAGCGGTTGAATAATGCCACTGGCACGGATCGATTGCGCTAGTTCGTCAAGCTTTGCTTGGTCAAAGGTGGTTCGTGGCTGCTGATGACCAGGTTGGATGAGATCTATTTGGACGTCAAGGACCTCTTCGTTATCCACTGGCCGCGAGTCGGTCGAGAGCAAGGCGCTCAGGCCCCTGCCCAGCGGTCTCTTCGTCATTGGTTAACATCTCCTTTGCGAGTTGCAGATACGACTCCGTACCGCGCGATCGCTCGTCGTAGTACATGACTGGTTTGCCATAACTAGGGGCCTCAGCGAGACGAACGTTTCGTGGAATGCTCGTTTCAAAGACGAGGCCGCTGTAAAAGCCCCTAAGATCGGCCGCCACGGCCGACGAGAGATTTATGCGCTCATCAAACATCGTGAGGAGCAGCCCTTCGATCTTGAGTTGTGGGTTTAGGCTGCGACGAACTTGGGTCAGAGTATTGAACAGCTCGGAAACACCCTCAAGAGCGTAGTATTCGCATTGTATGGGTATTAGCAGAGAGTTAGCGGCTACGAGCGCATTCAGGGTTAGCAGGTTTAGCGCGGGCGGGCAATCAAGAAGGATGTAATCGTACTGCTCGAGAATCGGACTAACGGCATTTCTCAAGACTAGTTCACGATCCGGCATGTCAATTAGTTCGATCTCGGCGCCGGCAAGATTTCTGTCTGATGGCACGACTTGGAATCCAAAGTCAGTGGGCAATAGGACATTTTCTATCGGTTCCTGGAGCACCAGGACGTGATAGATGTTGGTTTGCACGCTACCTCGGGGGACTCCGACACCGGAAGTTGCGTTTGCCTGGGGATCAATATCGATCAGAAGGACCTTCTGGTTGAGTCTTCCGAGGGCCGCGGCCAGGTTAACCGCGGTGGTGGTTTTCCCGACGCCACCTTTTTGATTTGCAATAGCTATAGTCTTCGCCATTCACCTGAACCGTCATCTCTTGCTTAAGCGACAGATTAGCATACAACTCCGCATCGGGCGACTGGTTTTGTTCCGAAGACCTGCACTCAAACAGACAGAGTGAATGCTGTTTCACGTGAAACATGGCTAGAGCCTACCGAGGGTCGACTGCATGGTGCCTGGCAGTGAGGTGCAAGAGCAGATTTGAAAGGGCTGCCGGCGTTATTCCAGGGACTTTGCGGGCCTGCCCGAAGCTCTGAGGACGCGCCCGTTCAAACCGTTCGATCATTTCCTGCGAAAGACTTGCTACTCCATGAAATGAAAACCCGTCTGGTATGTGGAGTTCGTCGTGCTGGTTGAGTCGGTTGAGTACGCTCGTCTGCGACCCCAGGTATCCCGCATAGACGTGGTCGGCAAGGGCGGACTCCAAGTCCCTGGTAGTCACCTCCCCGCGCGTAGACGCAGGTAAGAGTTGAGACAGCAGTTTCGCGTCAACGTTGGGTCGCAGCGCCAACTGAGCGAATGTTATCGGTTGCTGGAGTTCATGCCCGGTTATTGTCCTTATCTCTGCGTGATCCGGGTCGGACGGACGGAGTTTGTGAGTCTCAAGGAGAACGCGCGCGCTCGCGAGCCGGGTCCTGCGTTCATTAAATCGCTCCCAATCCAGGTCTCCAACCAAGCCAAGCCGCCGACCGAGAGGCTCAAGGCGCTCGTCAGCATTGTCGTGCCTCAACGCCAGGCGATGTTCAGACCGCGATGTAAACATGCGATAGGGCTCGTCGACGCCATGGGTAATGAGATCATCGACCAATACGCCGATATACGAGTCCTGGCGTCGCACGCGAAAGAGCGGCCTGCTCTGTGCTGCCAGCGCCGCATTGATACCGGCCATTAAACCCTGACAAGCTGCCTCCTCGTAACCAGTTGTCCCGTTGATCTGACCAGCCAGAAAGAGCCCACTTAGGCGCCGGGTTTCGAGGAAGGGTGATAATTCCCGCGGATCAATGAAGTCGTATTCGATGGCATAGCCGGGCCGAATGATCTGGGCGTGCTCAAATCCTGGAATCAAAGTAAGAATTTCCTGCTGGAGCTGAACCGGCAGCGAAGTGGAAAAGCCGTTCAGGTAAACCTCGTTGGTTTCATAGCCTTCGGGTTCAAGGAAGAGTTGGTGCCGAGTCTTGTCAGGAAACTTTACGACCTTATCCTCGATGGACGGGCAGTATCGTGGCCCTACGCCTTTGATCTTGCCCGAATAAAGAGGCGACTCATGAAGATTGCGTCGAATCGAATCATGGACGGCTACGTTAGTGTAGCCAAGGTGGCAGTTCAGTTGTCGCTGCGTTATTTCGTCCGTTGCGAAAGAAAACGGGACGATGCGCTCGTCCGGAGGTTGGGGCTCAAAGGCATCCCAATCAATGCATCTACCGTCCAGTCGCGGAGGGGTACCGGTTTTCAGTCTGCCAACAGGAAAGCCTAACTGTTTTAGCGCTTCAGCGAGTTCCGTTGACGCTGGTTCACCTGCCCGCCCGCCGCCGTAACTCTGGCGGCCTGTATGTATGCGGCCATTTAGAAAAGTACCAGTGGCGATAACCACGGAACTGGCGCCAATTCGCCGCAGGTCCTGCAACTCCACTCCCTGAACTCGGCTTCCTTCCACGACAAGACTTGTTGCCAGACCCTGGCGCAAAGTTAGGTTGGGCGTCGCCTCAAGCGTGCGGCGCATCTCCACCCTATAGAGAGCCCGATCAGCTTGCGCCCTGGGTGCCTGAACCGCGGGGCCCCGCGACCGATTTAGGAGCCGAAACTGGATCCCTGTGCGGTCTATCACTCGCCCCATGATCCCACCCAGCGCGTCAATTTCGCGAACCAGGTGACCTTTACCGATCCCACCAATCGCTGGGTTGCAGGACATCTGGCCGATGAGGTCAAGGTTCAAAGTGAGGAGAGCGGTATGGGCACCAAGCCTCGCGGCAGCCGAGGCAGCTTCGCAGCCCGCGTGCCCAGCACCGACAACAACCACGTCAAAGACTTCATCGAACGCCATTGCTTTTGCTTTCTTGGCTATGGAGCATCAATCGAGACGTTCCTATTTTCCGATGCAGAAGGTTGAAAAAATCTGACCCAGAATATCATCGCTGGTGGTCTCGCCGGTTAATTCGTCCAAAAAGGAAAGCGCGTTGTGAAGACCAACCAATACAAGTTCTTCACTAACGCGCTGGTGCATCAGCCTCTGTGATGTCTGAAGGGCAGCGATGGTCCGCGTTAGTAAGTCATGATGCCGCGCGTTCGTAATGAGCAGGCCATCGCTTTGCGACCTCCCATTGAGGAACGGATTGAGTATAGCAGTCCGAAGAGTTTCAAGTCCCGCCTCGGTCTTCGCCGAGACAGGAAGAAGGCCGACGCAATTCGCACTGACGAAGATGTCCCGCTCGGCGCGCGACGCGGAAAAGGATTCCAAGTCGCTCTTGTTCAGAGCGACCAGATGAAGTTGATTCTCCACCTCCGATAGCACGTCTCGGTCTTCGTCTTGCAAGCGGGCCGATCCGTCTACGACGACGATCAGGATGTCCGCGTCGGCGGCTTCTCGCTTGGTGCGCTCGACCCCTATTGCCTCGATCTTGTCGATCGACGCCCGGATGCCAGCAGTGTCGATCAGCAAGACTGGAACTCCGTGTATGCCAATCGGCTCTGTCAAAGTGTCGCGAGTTGTACCTGGAATCTCGGTTACAATGGCCCGCCCGCGTCCGAGTAACCGATTGAATAGACTAGACTTACCGACATTCGGCCGGCCGATGAAAGCAGCTTTGAGTCCATCGCGCAAGAGCTTTCCAGCGGCGAAGGTTTGGCTGAGTCGCGACAGATCGTTTTGTATGGCTTGAAGCTCGCCGGTGAGGTCATCATGTTCGACGTTTGGCAGATCCTCTTCGACAAACTCGATTGACGATTCCAGCCTGACGATAACCTTCAGCAATTGTTCCTTGGCAGGTTTGAGAGTATTTGAGATTTCTCCTTTGAGTTGGCGCGTCGCCTGCTTTACGGCAGCATCGGTCTGGGCATCAACCAGATCGCGAATCGCTTCGGCTTCGGTCAGTTGAAGTCGACCGTTGCTAACAGCCCTCAACGAAAACTCGCCAGGGTCCGCTAACCGCGCGTCGAGTTTGAGGATGATGTCGACGATGGATTGCAGCAGCACCGGGGAACCGTGACAGTGCAACTCGACGACGTCTTCGCCGGTAAATGAATGGGGAGCTTCAAAAAAGCAAACCAGAGCGCGATCAAGAACTTCTCCGGAAGATGGATCAAAGAGATTGCGCAGTGCCAGGAGATTAGGTTGCGGACTGAACGATGGACTGGCTATCAACTCTCTCAGGATTTTCAACGAGTCTGAACCGCTTAGCCTGATGACTCCGATCGCGCTTCGCCCGGGAGGAGTACAAAGAGCAACTATCGTATCAGCTTGAATGTCCACGCGGATCTCTCGAATGCGTCAGAAAACCTGCGAAGGTCATTGGCTGGCAGGGCTCCTCAAACTGACTCGCAGGCGCCGCGCATTGCCTTCGCCGATCGACTCAGTCGCGAGATCCTGTTCCTCGGCCAGCGACAGATGTATGACCCGCCTTTCACTTGAATCCATGGGACCGAATACGAATGCCGAAGACGTTGTCCGAACCTGGCGCGCCGCGTGCTGGGCCATGGCGCGGAGTTCAGCTTCCCGCGTTGCTCGGTAGTTATTGGCGTCGCAGACGATCCGCTCGCCTTTCGGTAATTCCCGCCCGAGCGCTTGATTGAGGATCTGCTGCAGGGCATCGAGTAGCTCGCCGCCCTGATTCAAAAGTAGGCCGCTGTCCGATCCTTCGATTGACAACAGGCAGCCGGCCTCCGACTCCAGAGCGGTAGCGCGAAGGTCAAAGCCTGCGCCATCGAATACCGAATTGAGCAGGTGCTCAGCTTTACTACAAGTTTCGTTCATCAGTTTTAGAGTAGGGATTGTACCGCAAGAAGGCACTACACGGAACGAGCGAGCGACGCTCGGGCGTCGGAGAACAGGCGGGGAGATGAGGCGTGACCTATTCCTTCTTCTTGATGAACACCTCGCCGCGCTTTGTTAGGCCAGCTTTGTTAGCCAGGGTATTCAAAACGGAGTCGAGCAAATCCTTGTTCTCAAGACGGAAGCTGGTGACGCCGGCAGCTTTGCTGTCGGGATCGTTGTATTGAAGAGTTAGATATCGCACCTTTGTCTTGATGAAGCCGATTGGGAACCCGACGTAAGGGACGTTGCTGCCGATACTGGCGGCCCTGGGTCGGACCGCGTGGCTATCGGCGTACGCCCCGGTGAGGGCGTTGTAAGGAATGAAAAGAACTTCTTTCTGTTGTTCGTTGCGAAAAAGTAAGCGCTGGTTTGTGTCATCAAAGGTCAGCGTGCCGTTTAGCTTTTTGCGATAGCCAAAAACACCGCCTTCGTACTTCGCATTAACCGTTTGCGGTGCTGGGGCTGGGGTCGTCGTTGTTTTCGGCTTGCTCGCATCGTCATTCGACATTCGCGGTCGCTGGGCGAACGCGGTCAAAGCCATCGTCACCGACAGACCAAGGGTGGTTATTGTTCTGGTTCGCTTAAACATTGAGGAGAGCCTCCGTTCTTTCTTTGGATGACGAGCTCTTGCTGGAGAATGACAGATTAAAGACGCTTCGCCAAAGCCGCAAGTTGCCAACAGTTTTCAAAGAATCCTCAGCCTGCCCCGACGGCTGGGTTGCCCTGGCAAAAGAGCGCGAATCATCGACGCATCCTGGCCAGTTGAGCCTCAGAAAAAGTGAACCGCGTGGTTCTTAGTTTCCCGTCCACGAAAGTGTAAACGATCCCCGACTTGTTACTGCGAAAGATGGAGGCATTCTGTATTTCATCGCGCACGAACTCCTTGTTTTTCAATAGAGTCATAGACTCGGGAGTATCCGAAGAATGTTCGTGTTGCAGGACGATTTCAAGAACCGTTCCCGCCAATTCCGATCGCAGCTTCTTGTTCGTGACGAATTTCTCGCTGACAAAACTCACTAACACCGTGCCGCCGGAGACGGCAAATCGCAAAGCCCCTTCAGAGCTTTCACCGATAGGTTTGCCCAGGACTTTCACGACCTCGTCGCGGCGTGACTTGAACGGCTCGATTCCGTTCCACGAGGCGGCGCCGGCGTCTTTGGCAAAACTTGCCCAGGCAAGAATAGTAAGAATCAGAAGTATCGTCCCGCGCCGCGAGCAAATCGGGTGGTTTCGAATTCGTTCCATGGCGAGGATGCTAATCCAAGGTCAGGTTTTTGCAAAGGGGCGAACCCGCTCCAGCGATTCCTTGAAGTCGGCATCATTGGGCGCCACGTCGAGGGCCTTCTGATAAATGCCGAACGCCTTGGCGTATTGCTTCGTCTTTTCGTAGTCGTAGCCGAGTTCGCGATACGAGTTTACGTCAGCAGGTGATTTGGCTAAAGCACGCTCAAGAGCAGCAATCGCTTTCGGAAAATTGTTGGCGCGTGAATAAGCGAGACCAAGCAGGTAGAGCGTCAACCCACTCGCGTTGTCACTTGCGGCAGGGCGCTCAAGCGCAACGGCCGCGCGAGCATACTGTTTCGCGCCGATTAGCGCCCGGGCGTAGAGTCCGACCGCCTCTTCGTCTGAGCGCAGGCGGGTTAGGGTTTCCCCAGTTCGTACTGCACCCAGATAATCCGCGTTTGCCCTGGCTTCATCCGCGCTGGCCGTGGCGCGACGAAGATATGCTGAGGTCAACAAGAACCATGCGGAAGCGAGTCTCGCGTCATTCAACGTGGCGCGGTTCAGGGCAGAGATTGCGGCGTCAAAGTCTCCGCGCGTGAGGGCAATCTGGCCGAGATAAAGCAGCGAGCCGGCGTCCTTCGGATTCGCTTTGACTGCTGCGTTGAACGACCGTTCGGCGTCAGCGGCTTTCCCGGTTTTGAATTCCGCCAGCCCGCGATAGTAAAGAAACGACGGATCTGGTTTAGGACTCTGCCGGGTGGTGACGGTCACGAGCAGTGGTAGGGCACGATCAAATCTCTCTGCCAACACATAGCTCTCCGCCAACGCATCAACCGTATGCGAATCTTCCTGGCTCGTCTTGCGCTGCAGATCAAGCGCCTTCTGCAGATCGTCGGATGCATTCGCATATTGCTTCAGGTAGAACTCAGAAAAACCCGCCAGCTTCCATGCTTCAGAATTGCCGGGATCGCTGTTAGCGATCTGCTTAGCTTCCTTAGCGGCGTCCGCGTATTGCTTTTGTTGGAAAAGTTGATAGGCGTGCGTCGTGTCTGTCGATACCGGAGCATTGCCGACAGGTTTCGCCGGTTTTACGTCGAGCAGGGGCGCGTTCTTGTCGGTGGCTGGCGGCGACTTTGGCTCTGGACCCAACAAAGTATCCGGCGGGTTGACGCGACGTGGGCGAGAGGACTGGGCCTGTACGCCGATGGTCAATGCCAGTCCGGCGCAAAAGGTAATCACTAACGGTCGAAACCTTTGGTGCTTCATAGGTTGATTCTTTCAGATTTGGGTGGACGTTTTCAACGCCACGGGAGAGGCTGAGACTTTCTTCGGATGCCACGGGCCACGGACGGGTTCGCCCCGGCCGGCAAACTTCGACAAGAGAAAGGCGGCCGGCTTGCGCGCCGACCGCCTGATAAGACCCAGTCTAGAGCAATTAGCTCTCGGCTCTAGAAGTTAAGTTTCAGACCTAACTGAAATTGGCGCGGATCGAAGGCCGCGGTCGGTTGGCTGTAGTAATGGCCGTTGCTCGCTCGCTGAGCAAACACATTTACCACTGTGTAAAAGGGGTTGGCCGAGGCTTCGTTGAAGCGATTGAAGAGATTGAATCCTTCAGCGATTATGTCCAGACGCAACCGCTCACCGAGGTGGATTTGCCGAGTGAGCCGGGCGTCAAACGAGAAATAGCTATGCGTGATGCCCATGTTGCGACCCAGGGATCCGTTTGCCGGAAAGACGCCTTGCAAACAACCGGCATCAACGCCAGTAGCGCACAACTTGCCATCAGCCAGCACGGTTGGGCGTTCGTTAGTGCTCTGAAAATCGCCGTTGGCATCCCCGACGGCGAGAATGTTGAACGGACGACCCGAAGAAAGCTCGACAATCGGAGCCAGAGAAAAGCCTCGCATGAACGATTTGAATCCACCCGCAGATTTCCATTCATTCGGCGCGGAAAACACGCCACTAAAAACGAAGCGATGTCGCTGGTCGAATAGCGAATTGGATCGCTCAGCGCGGAAGTTGGTGTTGTCCTGTGGTTTCAGCAGGGTCTGCAAGTCTGACGAGTCGTCGATCGAATGCGACCAGGTATAGGAAGCAACGAACTGAATGTTGTTTGAGAAGCGCTTTTTAAAGTCAACATTCAGAGCGTTGTAGTACGAGTTCCCGTCCGACAACTGCGCGTTCACGTCGGCATACGGATTGATCGGCCCAGGCGCGCGCAGGCTGCCGGGGAGTTGCGCATCAAAGACCGCCTTGGTAACTGCTCCGCCCGTTATCGCCGCAACAAAGAAATAGTTGGGTCCGAGCTTGCGGAAATAATCGGCAGCGATCGGGCTGACAATCCTCAGACCAGTCGTATTGTTTACGATAATCAATCCTGGGATGACCATCGTGTACAAAGCGCTGTTGGTAGTCGGGAGCGAGAAGAAGGCTGCTTCGGCCAGGCCCGTCGGCGCGCGTCCGGTCGCGGGACAAGGACCGCCGCAAGCAACCGGATTGTTGGCCGTGAAGCGGCGGAAGTTGTTCACCAGGAGATCAGACTGCACGATATTTACGTCTTGCGGGTGCCCCAGGTGACGCGCGTTGACGGTAATGAAGCTGGCAGAAAGAACCGAGTTCTTGCCTATCTGACGTTCGATCGCCAGGTTGCCCTGCGTGGCATAGGGGTATTCGAAATCCTTGCTAACGTGGAGCGTGAAGGGCAAGATCGGACCAAAGCCCGTGAACGTGCTCGGATCGAACCGCTGAAAGCCGGCTAAGTAATGGGCGCTCGCCGCCAGACCCGGCGTGACGCCTGGAATCGCGGTGCCATGAAAAACCTGAAACGCGTTGAAGAGTCCGGTTGGTGACGGCCCGCCGATCGGTAACAAGGTTGACTGCTGTTGCTGGGAACCGTCGCCGATGTCGGAATTGAACGCCACGGCCAGCAACGGGTGATCGTAGAAAAGGCCGAGCGCCCCGCGGATTACGGTCTTGCCGTTACCCATTACGTCCCAGGCCAGACCCATGCGCGGCGCCCAGTTGTTCGTGTCGCGCGGAAAGCCCTGCTGAACGTTGAGCGCATCCTGCGCCGTTTGCACGTCCTGGGCCGACAACGTAATACCGGTCAAGGGATCACGAAAGCCCACTGGCGCGAAGGTGTCCGTCAGCTCAACGTCATAACGAACGCCGTAGTTGAAGATCAGGTTCTTACGAATCTTCCAGCTGTCCTGGACGAAAAACGCGATCGGTTTATTCTTGACTCCGCTGTTCGGATTACCAAAGCCCTGGATGAAGACGCTCGGAAATCCAAGTCCGTAAGCCTGGATCGGGGTAATAGCCGGGCATCTGTCGGCGGCCGCGATCGTTGGCGAGTCGCACGGAACACCTGTCCCTGGATCTTTGACGAGCGAGCCGCCGGCTTGCTGACCGAAATTGAACAAGGCCGGAAAGTTCAATTCAAAGCGAGCGGTCACATCAACCCAGCCCAGATCGCCGCCGAATTTGAACGTATGGTTCCCAACGGTCCAATTCAGGTTATCGCGGATTTGGAAGCGCCTCTCAACGCGCGACACCGGCGAAAACGGATTCGAACCGATGAAGCCGGTGCCCGCGATTTGATGGGCCACACTCGGCACTTGCGAATCGAAACTCGCTCGGCGGCGTCCGAAATTGAAATAGCCTTCATTGACCATATTGTGCGACAGGATGCTGACCAGAGAAGTGCCGAACGAGGTGTCCGTTATGTCCTGAATGCCCGTGCGCGAAAAGTCGTTTTGGCCGAGCGTTTGGTTCTGCGATTCATCTTGAATCCCAGTGATGCGGCCCGGATTGTAACCAAAGCGAAGGGACAACTGGTTTGCGCCGCTCAACTTATGATCGAAGCGGAATGAATTAAAGGTGGAACGTTCCGAGATCGGAAACAGCCTGCGCAACTGCGCCAGCGGACGGAACGCCACCAACTCGCCGCCGGCGTTACGGGTCAGCGGAATTGGTTGACCAGAGAGAATGAAGCGGCTGCCGATGACCGAGCCCTGCGGCACGCCGAGACCGGGAAGGAAGTTGACAAGCGGACTCGTTCCGTTCAGAGCGATCTGGCTGCCAGTTGAAGCCAGGTGCGCGTAACCGAGTGCATAGCCAATGCGGGTGGCATTGCCGCTGGCCAGAGAGGCCTGGATAAAGCTAACCTGCGCTGGGGTCAGGTTAGTAAACGTCTGCGCCACCGGCAGAAACGGATTGCCGATGGTGACGCTGGAAGTCGCGCCACCCACGATGTCGCCGGTGAAGAACCCTGATTCCTGCCTGCGCCGCTGCTCAAACGAAAAGAAGAAGAAGGTTCGATCTTTCTTGATTGGTCCGCCAATCGTGGCGCCATATTGGCCGCGCGTGAACGGCGGCTTCTTGTTCGGATCGTTGTCAATCAGCGGGGCAAAGGCGTTGCGCGATTGAATACTCTTGTGGCGGATGAATCCAAAGATGTTGCCGTGGAAATCGTTTGTTCCGCCTTTGGTCACGACGTTGACGATACCGCCCGTGGCGCGGCCAAACTCAGGCGCGTAGGAATTCGTGGCCACCTGATATTCCTGCACTGCCTCCTGTGAAACGGTGGTGCGCGCGGCATTGATCGAGTTGTCGGTGAAATCCGCGCCATCCACGCTGACTTGCGTCGAGCGCCCGCGCTGGCCGCCGATGTTTAGACCCGAAGTCGGCGCTGGGCCGATAGGCCTGCCGTTGTCACGGCCTACGGTTGAAATCGTGAGTGCAAAACCGGTGGCGCTGCGTTCGTTAATCGGCAAGTTCTGGATGCTGTTCTGATTGATCGTACTCGCGACGGTCGTGGACGCCGTTTCGACCAACGCGACGCTGGCCGTGGTGACGGTTACCACCTCGCTAACTGCGCCGATAGCCATGGGGATTTCCAGATCCGCCTTCTGACCAACGGTCAGAGTCACGGCGGGAATCCTGGCCTTGGAAAAGCCGGGCGCTTCCGCCGTCACTTCGTAGTCTCCGGGCGGCAAATCGATGAGCCGATAGGCTCCGTCGCCATCCGTGGTAGCGCTGCGCGAAAGATTCGTCGCGGTGTTGCGCGCAGTCACGGTGGCTCCGTTGATCACAGCGCCTTTTGGATCGCGCACGATGCCCTGCAAGTCAGCCGCGTTCGACTGGGCCTGCGACATCGCCAGGGTCGCAAACGAAAACACCGCTATGCAAACGAACAGAACCTTAATCGAAGTTCTGCGCCATTGACCGGGGGAAAACCGCATCTTTTTGCTCCTTTTGAATGTCAGCTCGGAAGCCTGCCGAACGTTGGGGAAACCTGCGCGCCAGCCAATCCTCGATTGAGTTCGGGGCTAGCCGATCACATATCTTAACGCGCTTTATTACAGTAAAAACGCTTGCTTTGCAAGGGAATTATTGCATGCCGAAGAGGTCGGTGGTCGTGCATGAGTCATTGTCCCGGGACTCATGAAGCAGCGGATCTCAAGTTATCCCGTGACGTGCCTCTGGTGGCGCGCGTCACGAATTGGCGCAGGCGATCACTCGTGCGAAGGAACCGAATCGCCATCTCAGCCAGGCCGGGCACAAACGCGGCCCGGCGCATCAACGAGCAGATCCGCAAACGTGAATCGAATCTTCTTTCGTAGGCTACTCGATACTGCTCGCTCAATTCTTCGAATCCGCAACCGTTGCGGATGGCGTCCAAATGATCAGCGATGATCTCGGCGACAAGCTCGCCACTCTCCAGCGCCATCAGCATGCCGCTGCCGGTAAAAGGATCGATGAAGGATGCCGCATCGCCAATTGTCAGCAAACCTTTCGCGGGCGCGATTTGATGCCGGCCAAAACTCTCGAGCGTAACAGCGAGCCATGGCGCGCGCGCGCGGGCGTTTGTCAGCGCATAAGCTGCGCGGGCGTTTTGACAGACAATTTCACGCATCGCGCGCTCCGGATCCGCGGCGCAAGCGCGTACGTCACGCGCCGACGCGATAAAACAAAGATTGCTGCGGCCGTCTTCAATGCTGCTGAGGCCACCATAGCCGCCCCGATAAAAATAGATTTCGCACGCGCCGGGGGCGACGCGCGCGTCTTCAAGATGGGCTTTGAACGCCACCAGAGGAGCCCGATTCGGCTTTGATCGATGCGGTCCCACGCGACGAGCGAGCGAGCGCGCGCGACCCGTGGCGTCAATTGTCACGGGGGCGTGGTAACTGATTTGGGTTCCGGCGTTCTTCAGTCCGACGCCGCGAACTTCTGCCTTTTCAAAAAGTAGATCCCCAACCTGCGCCTCTTCCAGTACCGTGACGCCTGCTTCGCCAGCGCGACGCAGCAAACGCTCGTCCATCTCGGCCCGGCTAAGTCCCAGGGCCGAGCCGTTCGCGCCAAACCACTGGCTCGGAACACAAACGCTCTTGCCATTGCGCGCGTAAAAAACGGTTTCGTTAAGGTGAGCCGGACTGGCCGCCAGCATCCGATCGATCACGCCGAGACGTTCGAAGTGAAGCGCGCATTCGGGCGAGATGAACTCTCCGCAAAGCTTCTCCCGGGGAAATTTCTTTTGCTCAGCGAGCAAGACCCGCGCCCCGCGCATCGCCAGGTGGGTCGCCGCGCTGGCGCCGGCCGGTCCGCCGCCGGCGATGATCACGTCGTAGTCGAACTGATTATTCATACCAAACGCAAGGTCTCGAGTTGGGCTAAGGCCCGACGGGCGGCGGTGTAGCCCGCTCCTAAACCTTACCGTTCATTTCTGCACGCAGTACCAATCGCGACGGAAAATGTTTCTCAACGATGACATTCCCGAGCCCGGCTTGATGACCAAGGGCTTCCATTTCCTCCGGCTTGAAACTTTTCAAGATCGAAAGCGCTCCATCTTCGCGCAGCAGGCGATTGTGCAGAAACAGACGCCCAATTGTGGTGTAGAAAAAATACGCGACCGGGTTACGGTGCAGGTCGATCACGAAAATTCCGCGCGCCGCGATGCGGCCCATTTCGCGGAGAATGCTGACCGCGCCAGCGTCATCGAAATGATGCAGTGTCAGCGATTGGATGACGTAGTCAAACGCATCATCGCCAAAAGGAAGCGCGAGCCCGTTCGCTTGCACCGAAGAGATTTCGGGAAAGTCGCAAGATTCACCGAGGATTGCCTGAGCCGATCTTTCGTTCAGTTCCAGTCCCACCAACCTGGCTGTTCGGTTTGTTGCCCGGGCCCACTGTGCCGTTACTCGAAGCAACTCTCCTGATCCGGCGCCGACGTCCAACACCGAAAATGATTCCAGACCCTGGGTTTCAATCTCTTTTAGTAACGAACCGCGCAGGGCCTTCGCGTCGCCGAGCCATTCGTTCACCCGCTGTAGTTCGACAATGCATCCCTCGTACTCTTCGGGCGTGTAGGTGCCCTTGTCTATGTTCTCGAGCTCGTGGCTGCGTTGGCGAAACTTTTTCAGCATGAGTGCAAGTAGGGCGACAATCCCGGGTGCGTTGACGGAGCCAATGGTATAATTACGATCAAATTATGCCAATCGAAGCTCATGAACCAAAGGTTTTCAGACTTCAAGAGCAAGATAAGTACGACGATATTCGATCAACCACACCGGCCGAACGTCTGGAGATGATGTGGCAACTTACCCTGGATGCCTGGGCCTTCAAGGGAGAACCGGTTGATAAACTCAGACTTCCGCGACATATTGTCCGCGTTTTGCGAAGAGAAAGTTGAGTTCATGCTCGTTGGGGCGTACGCGGTCGCTGCGCACGGTTTGCCGCGCGCGACCGGCGACCTCGATCTATGGATCAAACGCTCCGACGACAATGCCCCTCGTGTTTGGCGCGCGCTTGAGAGGTTCGGCGCGCCGCTTTCGAATCTAAGACCCGAAGATCTGTCGAAGCCGGGAACAGTCATTCAGCTTGGCATCAGTCCTCGGCGAATCGATATCCTTACGGAAATCACCGCTGTCGAATTTAATGAAGCCCAAACTGACCAGTTGATCGTGCAGCTCGAAGGCCTGAAGATCCCGGTCATTGGACGATCTCACCTGATTCAAAACAAAAGGGCGGTCGGCAGGCCGCAGGATCAAGCCGATGTCGCCAGGCTCGAAGCCCACGACAATTAGTCGCTGATACGGATCGCCGAACGCTGCGAAATAAGCACGTCATCGAGCACCTCGACAAGGGCGAATGCGATGATTAGGCGCCAGCTGCTGGTTCAAACTTTCTCTATCACCAGCGCGCTGTTCTTCGATCCAAAACCGATGCAATTACACAGGGCGACGCGCACGTCGGCTTTACGGGCCTGGTTGGGAACATAGTCGAGATCGCAATCCGGATCGGGTTCGTCGAGGTTGATTGTCGGAGGGATGATACCCGTCTGCATTGCGCACAAAGCCGCGCCCAGACCGGCGGCGCCGCTCGCTCCCTGCGGATGTCCGACTTGTGATTTCGTCCCGGACATCGGGATGCGGTGCGCGTTGCAGTTCAGCGCGATCTTCAAAGCGTTCGTTTCAATGCGATCGTTGAGCATCGTCGAAGTGCCGTGCAAATTCACGTAATCGATGTTGCCCGCCTCAACGCCGGCGTCGGCCATCGCGAGCGCCATGGCGCGCGCCGGCTCATCGCCACCTTCCTGAAGACGAACGCGATGATAGGCATCGCAGGTCGAGCCGTAACCCGTAATCTCGGCATAAATCTTCGCCCCGCGCTGCCTGGCTCGTTCGAACTCTTCCAGCACATAGATCCAGGACCCTTCGCCCAGAACCATGCCCGAACGATTGCGCGTAAAGGGACGCGATGCTCGTTGTGGCTCGTCGTTCCACTCCGTCGTGAGCACGGTCAGCAGATTGAATCCGGCCAGTATTCCCGGCGCCAGTGGCGCGTCCACCCCGCCGGCGATCATAACTTCTTGCCGGCCCAACGCGATGTGTTGCGCTGAATACGCAATCGCGTCGGTGGAGCTGGTGCAGCCGGTTGAGATCACATGCGATAAACCACGCAGGCCGAAGGCCATCGAAAGCTCGCTCGACAAGGTGCCGTGCGTCGCTGCCGGAATTATGTAAATGCTCGCCTTGGAATGCGAGCCCCCCTGATACCAGATCGCGTAATGCTGCTCGACGAACGGCAACCCACCGCCACCGGTGCCCAGCATTACACCAATCTGTTGTCGTTCTTCGATTGAAAGATCCTTTGGAGAAATGCCGGCGTCGGCAAATGCTTCGCGCGCGGCGGCCAGCGCCAAGGGGACCGTACGCGGCACGTGCTTACGATCTTTGGGCCCGAGCTGAGCCTCCCAATCAAAGTCCTGCACTTGCGCGGCAATCTTTACGGGTGATTGAGAAACGTCAAACGATTCGATTCGCCGCACACCGCTTTCACCGCGGTGCAGGCCGGACCAGAACGCTTCCCGCCCGATGCCGACCGGGGTGACGCAGCCCATGCCGGTGATGACTACGCGGCGCGGAGTTTTGAAGTGGCTTAGCATTGACCCTCGAAACTGGGAGACGCAATCCTTTTTGGGTGAGCAAGGATAGCATCGCCCCGCACGCGATGGCTAACGTTTGTCGGGACTGACGGCTTTCGGCGAATTAATCGCGAGCCTCGATCCGAAAGAAGCGAGCTGCTCGACAACACGGGAGAAACGCCCAAACACAATTCCTCGTGCGTGACTAAATACTTATGGTAGAGTCCGACGGTCGGCCGGGTTGAGTACTTAAGCACGGTGATTTCGCCCCGCACGTAGTGGGCTGGTCAGGTTGGGCGGAGATATTGAGGTTAACGAGAGAGCATATCTTCACGCTATTAATCTCGCTGACGTTTGGTCCGATATCATTCGCTCAGCCTAAGAATGTTCCTCTGCGAATCGAGGATGCAATCGGCGTCCGGAGGTTTCCTCAATGGGCTCCCATCAGCCTCTCATCCGACGATGGTCTGGTGGCTTATACGCTTCAGGACGAGAGCCGAGTAGAAGGACTAAACGATCCCAGGTATCGGTGGTTTACTCGGACGGGTGTACCCGTGCCCTGGTCGGCCACGAATGTTTGGATCACCAACACCAGAACCGGGCAATCGAAGAATTTGACGCAATCGAAAGGAAGCGCCTGGGATCCCGTCTGGTCGCCGGATGGAAAGACCCTGGCGTTTTACTCCGATTTGGACGGCGCTGCCCACCTCTGGATTTGGGATCGCCTGAAGCGTTTGTCGCGCCGCCTCAGAGTGCAGGAAGGCAGTAAATAAAAACGTGACTTGCCAATTTCGGAGTCGCTGAATCGGAGTGGTGATACCGTGACGTGGCGCCGCAAGTTGCGCATAGAAGAAGCCGGATGCACGGAGCATCCGGCCTGTTGTTGTCAAGCGATGCGATTACGCCACCTTTGTCCCGCACTCTTCGCAGAACTTCGCGCCGGGTTTCAGCTCGTTCTGGCAATTCGAGCATTTCGCTGCGGCCTGTGAAGCGCCGCACTCGCTACAGAACTTCGAACCGGCCGGCATCGCCGCGCCGCACTTA
>WNFH01000205.1_pt1 | contig 34937 bp, 24 predicted proteins | sample 5400411 | NCBI WGS metagenome assembly WNFH01 (sample SAMN13153347, study PRJNA577476) | soil metagenome | isolation source: 200 cm saprolite under Douglas fir tree site 2 hole 3 | place: USA:California | collected 2015-04-18 | reverse complement strand
CCATGCGCTCCGCAAACCGCGTCATCGTCTCCGCATACGCTGCGATCCGGGCGCGATGAAACGCCGGTTGAGCCAGCCGCCGCTGGCGCAGCCAGAAATCTCCCTCGCTCGTCAGCAACCCGTTTCCGAAAAGCCGTTTGTTCGCGCGCAGGATTCGCCCTTTTATGAACTTGCGCGCCTGATTCACCAGAATTTCCTCGATGTAATCCGGATGGCTGACGTAGTACACGCGAAATTTATAAAAGCGCATGGTGATGATGTCGCCGTATTCGCGCGTCATTTGTGGCAGGTAAGAAAGCGGGTCGCGGCTGTATTCTTTGAATGAACCCGAGCGCGAATTGGGCGCCGGACCGGGGGGATATTTTCGCTGGAATTCACCGCTCATAGCGAAATGCTATGCCGCAGCTCCGCTCCGGTCAACGTGATATCTGCGCGAAAGCCTCAACCTTCGCGGGCGCGTAGCGCGCGAAACCGGAAAGCGCCACGCCGAAAATCCACCGTCACGCGGGAAAATCCCGCAGCCGTCAGCCGCGCAAACGCCGAAGCCGGCGGTACCGGCGTAAACGTGCTGCGAATATGTCCCACTCGCTGCAACCACCCATCCTGAATCTCGAACGCAAGGAACACGCCTCCAGGGCGCAGTACGCGATATATCTCTGCAAATGCGCGGTCCTGCAACTCGCTCGACCGCAAATGATGCAGCATGAGCACCGCGATCGCTGCGGTAAAAGCGTTCTCGCGAAACGGCAGCGCCGCCGCATCTCCCTGCACCACTCCGCCCTTCGCGCCGTTTTGCCGCCCGGCAAGTGCCACGACAAACTTGTGGTCATATTCGAGGCTGGTCACCCGCGCCGCTCGTTTCCACAACTCATCTGTCGCTGCGCCCGGTCCCGCCCCGACTTCCAAAACATGCTCTCCCAGATTTGCTCCCGACAAAACCCAGGGTAGCAACTGCTTCCGCGTGACATAGCGCCACAACGCCGACGCACAAAACCAGTTTTCAAACGAGTTCATGGGTTCTCGATGTGACCTTCGTACTTCTAGGATTTAGATTATCGCAGGATTGTGCGGATTCGCTGCAGCGCGGACGCGAATTGATCGGCTTCGTATGCCGCGCCGCGGACCTGGATTCCGGCAAAGCAAAGACCGTTCCGTGGGAAAAAGTGCAAGGGCGGATTTCGTCCAGACTCGCCGATGACAAGCAAAAAAGTTGAGTTCCACGAAGAAGCAAGCCTGGGAAACGAAGCTGCTTTTGAGTGGTACTTTGCGCGCAGCGAACAGGCATTCGCAAGATTTGCCGACGAACTAAGCAGGGCGGATAGGCTTAGTCGCTGCTCATGAGGAAGAGGGGCTTCATTTCAAAACTGGCGTAATGCGGGCGGAGGCGTTCAGTGTTGTAGTTTTCCTTGACGTTGACGATTTTCTTGGTGGCGATAACGGCGTCGATGGGCATGTTGTCATAGCGGCCGTTCTTGAGGACCACAAGGCGGCCGTGGATCTTGCCGAGAATGAGGTCGAGTGCGAGATTGCCGAAGGCCATGGGGGCGATGGAGTCGATGGCATCGGGTTCGCCGCAGCGGACGAGGTAACCGAGCTTCTGGTTGATGACGTCGATTTTCTTGCCGTTGTTGAATTTGGCGGAAAGTTCGGTGAGCTTGTCGGAGACGAGGTCGCCGATGCCGCCGAGTTTTTTGTGGCCGAAGGCGTCGGTGGTTTCGTTCTCGAAAACCATTTCGCCGCCTTCAAACATGGCTCCTTCACTGACAATCACGGTCGAGTAGCGGCTGGGATTCTTGCGGCGGTCGGCGACGAGCAGCTCGGTGAGCCGCTCGATATTGAACTTGTGCTCTGGGATCACGCAGCGATTGGCGGCGCCGGCCATGGTGGGAAGCATGGCGGTAAAGCCGGCGTAGCGGCCAAAGACTTCAAGGACCATGAAGCGCTCGTGGGAACCGGCGGACGTGCGGAGGCTATTGGTCAGGTGGATGGTGCGGGTGACGCAGGTGCTGAAGCCGATGCAGTAATCGGTGCCGGGTACGTCGTTGTCCATCGTTTTGGGAATGCCGATGACTTTGACGCCTTCCTGATAGAGGCGGACGGCGTAACTGAGAGTGTCGTCACCGCCGATGGGAATGAGGTAATCGATGCCGAGCCAGGCAAGATTCTTGAGGACATCGGGAGTGAGGTCGTTTTTGTCCGCGGTGTAGGTGTCTCTCAGGTGAGCGGGGACGCTGGACTTGCTGACGCGGCTGGGATTGGTGCGCGAAGAATGGAGAAAGGTGCCGCCGGTGCGGCCGGCGCGGTTGACGACTTCTTCGGTAAGAACCTGGAAATTGTCGGAGTTGTCGTAGTTCTTATCGCGGATCATTTCAATCAGGCCGGCCCAGCCATGACGGACGCCGATGACTTCGTAGCCTTCGCGGAGAGCGCGAAAGGTGACGGCGCGGATAGCAGGATTGAGGCCGGGGACGTCGCCGCCGCCGGTGAGGATGCCGATGACGCCTTTCTTGGTGTTGATGTTGGCCATGACAGCAGGATCGACCTTTCCGAGAAGACTGAACCTTAAATTATCCACGCACGAGAGGAATTTAGGAAGACCGGAACGTGAATCGCGTCGATTACTTTAGTAAATGCAAGACCTATTCGGCCACGCTGCGCGAACAGTTCAAGGCTCGATGCGGGTGCCGAGGACGGAGAGGAATTTGGCGAGCCAGGCCGGGTGCGCGGGCCACGCGGGAGCACTAACGAGATTGCCGTCGGCGACGGCGTCGGTCATAGCGAGATTGACATAAGTGCCGCCGGCGCGAGTGACATCGGGGCCGACCGCCGGATAGGCGCTGCACTTTTTGCCTTCCAGGACGCCGGCGGCGGCCAGGATCTGCGCGGCGTGGCAGATGGCAGCGATGGGTTTATTGGCTTTTGAGAAGTGCTGGACGATTTCGATGAGGCGCGGAATGAGGCGGATGTATTCCGGAGCGCGGCCGCCTGGGAGGACCAGGGCGTCGTAGCTTTCGGGCTTGACTTCGTCAAAGGTGGCGTTGAGCGCGAAATTGTGGCCGCGCTTTTCGGAGTAGGTCTGGTCGCCTTCGAAGTCGTGGATGGCGGTGCGGACGGATTCGCCGGATTTCTTGCCGGGGCAAACAGCGTGAACCGTGTGGCCGACCATGAGGAGCGCCTGAAACGGGACCATAACTTCGTAGTCTTCAACATAGTCACCGACGAGCATGAGGATGGATTTCTTGGACATGAGAGCCTCCGGAACGCAGAAGTGTAGCAAGAATTTGAGATGCCCGGTGGACGCCCAGCGGTGCAAAAAAAGAAGGGCGAATTGAAGTCCGCCCTCTACCCAAAAGAAAAAAACCAGGCGCAATTACTGGATGTTTTGCGGAGTTGACGCGGCGACGGGTTCGGCAGCGGAGTCCTGAATCGTGAGCATGTCGGTGCGCATTTTCTCCCACTCAAGCAGGGTGAGGCCGTAGGAAGCGAAGAGGCGGCGGATGCGCGCGGAGTCCCAGCGCAGAACTTTTTCAAGCACGGGGACAAGGACGCTCATGGCGTTGTCGCTGAGGACGGTGCGTCGCGCAACACGCGTGATGAATTTGGCTTCGGAGACGGCGATGGTCAGGCCGTCGTGCTGATTGACGTGCATCATCACGGGCAGATCGGAGCTGCCGTCGCCCATGTAGATGATGTGGTCGTGGCTGATGCCGAGTTCCGAACGGCGCTCTTCGAGGATGGTGATTTTGCCCCAGCCGGCGGAGGCGCGAATGATGGATTCGACTTCGCCCGTGGAGTCGTTGTAGCGAAAGCGCGTGCCGAAGATGTTTTCAGGCGGAACGATGCCTTCCAGGGCCGACTGGATGATCTCCTGGGGTGCGGCGGAGATGACGTTGAAATGGAATTTGTAGCCTTCCGCAAGATTGTCTAGCGCGCGCGCGAACAGCGCGACGTCGTGCTTCAGGCGGATGCGCTTGCCGGTTTCGACGAGGTGCTCGCGCCGAACGCGGCGGAATTCCGGGTCGTGGAGAATGAGGTAGCTGAGCTCGGCGCCCTGCTGGACGAGATTCATCTCCGACAAGCCCTTGACCTTGTCGTGGAAACCGTGAAATCCGATAAGCTCGCTCAAAACGACACCGGAGTCGTTGAAGCTGAGCGTCTGGTCAAAATCGCTGGCCAGTAGGAATTGCTTTAGCATGTTCTAGTACTCCTTCTTACCTTCATGAGGCCCTGCCTGCGGCGGGCCTCGGCCGCTCTGGGTGCGGCGTGTTACCCCCACCCCTATAGGGTAGCGTTATCGGGGGCCAGGCCACCCACGAATAATTTTAATGGGTGCTATGCGTTAAAAGCATGAACAAATCATTGGATTTCTGTTAGATGCAGAGCTGGGGCAAATGGTTAAAAGGAAAGGGGATGTCTATCTCGGAGTGGACAGGATCGAGTCAAAGTCCCTGGGTGCAGAGGGATAGGCGTATACGAACAAAATACGAAACTGGACCTACCGGCCCGCTGTCTGGCATTAAAGGTGGAGAGCATCCATCTTGGGCATTTCGTAGTCGCCGTCTTCGCCGGGGTAACGGAGGCGCGAGTCGAAGCGGCCGGTCTCTTTGGCCAAGGCCCAGACCAGGCTTTCGCCAGCGGGGAGGGTTTGGGGCTGACGGCGGAAAACCTCGTCTTCGAAGGCGAGCGAAGCGTCAATCCATTGCCAGCCAGCGGATTCGAAAGCCGTCATTACGTCCGGGAGGACCATAGCGTTGAGGACGTTGTAGTGGAGCAGAAGCGTATGGCGAGTGTCGCGGCTAAGGAGATCGAGGGCTAGCTGGCGATAGAAAGTGGCTCGATCGAGAAGATGGGAGATGAGGTAGTCGCGATAGGGGTTGACGGATGCCTTGGGTTCGTGTTCCCAGCGACGGAGAAGGCGCTGGTTCACGTACCAGTCGGAAGCGTCGATAGTGACATGGCCGACGCGGTAGCCGCGCTCTTTCAGAAGGGCGCGGAACCGGTCGCGCTTGTCGGCCGTGTCGCCCTCTTTGAGAAACGGGTAGCGAAAAAGAGAAGTGCGGTTGCGATAGGGAGCGATGACCTGCTCGTTTTTGAGGAAATCGGTGGCGAACTCGGCGTAGCCGGTGCGCTGCAGGTACACGAGGTGCGAGTAGGAATGATTGCCGATGAGATGGCCGACCTGGTCCCAGGCGGAGAGGAGCTTGGCACCGTCGGGCTCATCGACGCGCATGCCACAGACGAAGAGGGCGGCCTTGATGTTTCGCGCGGCGATGGCTTTCAAGAGACGAGTGTTCGCTTCCGGCCAACGCAGAGTGGCGCCGAGGTTCAAGGCAGGATCGTCAATCGTGAGAGCAAGCTGGGGCTTGGCAGGAGCCGAAGAGGTTCGTGGCGCGAAGTTCTCGAGATGGAGAAACGGATGAAGCCCGCGAGAAAGCAGCGGCGAACAAGAGAAGGCGGATGCGGTCTTGAGAGCAGATGAGAGGAATCTGCGACGATTCATAGTGTGACCTCAGCGAAAAGATTTCAACCAATCACGAGCACGGCTCCAGAAAGGAGTTAAGGGTGTAAACGAGGTTGAGGACGTAGACGTAAAGGAAATGGAAGAAGAGGTTGAAGAATAAGGATGCTCGACGGGTTCGTCAGCGACGGAGTAGAACTCGCCAGTGCGGGAGTGGATGTAAAGGCGCAGGGCTTCGGCGCGGTTGAGGGGGCGGGCGCCACGGCGCCCGAAGACGGCGAGCTGGTTGCCGGACTCGTCGACGGCGCGGTCGCGGTCGATGCCTTTGGAAATGGCGCGAAGAGGATCGATAGCAAGAGTCGAGGGTGAGGCGATGGCTTGGGCGTTTTTTGTCGGGACGAAGAAGCGCTGGCCGAGCGGAGAAAAAGGAGCGGTGGTCACGCGCTCGGAGAAACCTTTGTTGTCGATGTTCGCGATGTCGTAGACCCGCAGGCCGCCGGCGCCCGTGGCGGCGTAGGCGTATTCGCCGCGCGCCTGAATGTCGAGGACATTGCCGGTGTGTTCGTAAGCGCTGGTGAGCTCGCGGTTGCGAGCGAGGAATTGCTTGTAGTTGGCGGGATAGGCGATACGGTGAAGATCGCTGCCGAAGATGGCTTCGGGCTCATCGTGCTCGGCAACGGCGACGCCTTCAAAACCTTTGTTGCCCGTGGCGACGTACACGTAACGGCCGAGAAAGTTCATGAGATTAGTGCCCTGGAGGAGGAGCTGTGCCATCCAGGCGTTGTTGTCGTTGGCGGCGGAGACGTGGCAATCGCTGCATTGCTTGGTTTCGCGAGCCCGGACGGTGTGCGGGACAAAGGTTGAGAAAGCCTGGCCGGAGAAGCCGGGAGCGGAAATCGTTTGCTGCGTGTAGTAGAGCCACTCGCGACTGGCGTTTTGCGAGCTGACGAGGACGGCGCACGAAGAGCGCGCGGGCGCGATGCGATGGCCGGTGACGGTGCCGTCGACGCCGAGCATGAAGATGTCGTCGCGAAGGACCTGGAAGTTGTAGCTGGTGTAGTTGCGGGTGGTGAGGCCTTCGTTGTGGAGCATGGGCTTGCGGGCGTTGGCGGTCATCTGCAGGTGGCAACCGAAGCAGGTGGGCGTCCAGGAAGTGTGGCAGGAGTAGCAGGTCATGCTGGAATTGGCGTGGGCGAGAAGCGCGTCGTTCTCCGGCATTTGCGAAGGGACGATGCCGTCTTTGTTCATGAGCTTGGCGCGGAGAGATTTCAGGCTAAAGTGCGCGTTGCCGGGCGTGATGGTATTGAGGGTCTGGACGATTTCCCATTGTTTGTTTTCTTCGGACATGGAGCGCTGGACGAGCGTGCCGCCGGGGCACCATTCGAATCGGCGAAGGCCCCCTGGCGTGCGTAGAATTAGCAGATCGCGGCCGCCTTGCGGAGCGGCAGGGCCTGAAGTGAGCAGTGTGGCCTTCTTGCGAATCGTGCCGTGGCAATCGATGCAATCGATTTCCACGGCGGCGCGAGGCTCGCCATAGATCTTGCCGTTGCCGTGATTGTCCTGCGCGAAGTGGCAATCGTTGCACTGCGTTCCTTTTTCAAGATGGATGTCGGCCAGGTGGACGGCTTTTTCGAAACGCTGCGGATCGTCGAAGGGGATCTCCTTGCCGTCTTTATCGAGCCAGTTGCCTTTGCGGTCGTGACTAAAGACGGAACGGAAAACCCAGCCGTGGCCGTGGAAGTCGGCGAACTGCGTGTTCTTCAATTGTGAATTGAATTCAGAGCTGCCGACGTTTTCGAGAAATTTTTCATCGCCCCAGAGGCCACGAGCTGCGGCCGCTTCCGGATTGCCCAGAAAGGATTGATAGCGCTGTTCTTCCGTAGGGTTGCGCTGCTCTGGCGGATACATTTTGTCGCCGTCGATTTCGTTGTCCCACCAGGTGAGGCCGAAGTAGGTGGTGACCATGTTCGTGCCGGGATGAATGTGGCAGACCATGCACTGGCTCGAAGGGATGGAGCGGGTGAACGCGTGCTTGATGGGATGGCCCGGCTCGTTTTTGGGAATCGTGGGATCAGAGGAAGCGCTAAAGCCGGAATGGCCGAACTTTGCGTAAGCGCCGGAATGCGAGGCGTCGCGATCGTTGGCGTAGATGACGTGGCACGCCGTGCAGCCGCTGGCGCGATAGTCGCCGGGATGATCGTTGGTGCCGGGGAGCGACATGACCGGATCGACAAGACGAGTTTTTTGCAAGCCGAGGAAAACGGGATCCGTGCGGAGCTCGGTGCCAAAACCACGGTCGCTGAGCTTGTCGTCGGGCTTGCCGGGATCTTCCTCGCGGTTGGGATTGCCGAGTTCGGATTTCTTGCGGCCGCCGCGCTCGAAAACGCGGAGGACGTTGCCGGGCTGGGAGATTTCCCAGCGATAGAGAGGATCGAGCTCGGGGAGAATGCCTTTCGCGCGGGTTTCTTCCGGCGTGGGAGGCGGAGAAGTCTTGATGGATTGCGGCAGGCCGTCGCGGCCATAGCTTTCGCCGAAACGCGTGTTTTTGTAAGGAAAGGCGCCATTGTTGTAGAGCGCCGCGCCCCAGAGAAAACCGGTGTGCGTCATCATGCTGGTGGAAGCGGCGCGGACTTCAATGGCGTGGCAGTCGGCGGCCCCGCAGGTTTCGGGAGCCACGCGAAGATCGCCGGGATTTACAAACTTGATGTATTCGGGCGATTCCTCGAGCCACTTCGTGAAAACGCGCTCGGGGAGCGCGGAACGATTCTTGAAGATGGGATTGCGCGGTTGGACGTGGGCTTTTTCTTTGGCGGCGGAGTACTCGGAGGAGTTCGGTGCCGTGCCTGCCTGGATGCTGACGGAGGATTTGCCGCCGTGGCAATCGGTGCAGGCGAGATGGACAGTCTTCGTCGGGTGCATGGTGGGTTCGTCGGTGGACGTGTGGCAAGTGATGCAGCCTGTGGATTTGCGGTCGGCTTCTTCCGGAGATTGACCACGGACCGAGGAGACATCTTGCTTCCCATGAATCGGGAATGCTGACTCCGCGTAAAGCGCGAAAAGAAAAGATAACGCTGAGACGCAAAGGGCGCAGAGGACTCGCGGAGAGGAGCGTTCGAATGTGCGCGGAAAAATCATCAGGTGCGTTCCTCAAAAAGTAAACCTGGCGGAGCCGAAAAGCGAGAAGAGTGTGCGAGGGGTGTAGATGTCTTTGAACCCCTGGCCGGGCTGGAGGGCGGATGCGCCGCCGGTGAGGACGATGTTTTCGGTCAGAGGCGGCCGATAGGTGACGCCGATACCATAGTCCACGCCAATGGTGTGATGGATGGGCGATTGAAAAAGGAGGAATTCGAGCGGCTCGGTGCGCTGGAAGCGGAGAAAATTGGCGTTTGCAAAACCCTTCAGCTTAGGGGTGATATCGAAATCGGCGCTGGCGTTGAGGAGAAAGATTCCGGGATTCACGAAATTGGCTTGACCCTCTTCTTTGCTGGAGCGGAGAGAGGGAAGGAGGCTGCCAGGAGGGGTGAGCAGAACGCCGGAGCCAGTGAGGCGAATGGCTTCGCGATTCCAGAAGCTGAAGAGGCCGTCGGCGAAATTGGGTAGATCGACGATGGAATCGAAGCCGCGGGCGCAGGAGTCGCGCGGATTGGAGTCACCGGAAGTGTAGAAGGTGGGAACGCGGTAGCGAATCCAATCGCGATCATAGGAAAGCTCCAAGGCCGCCATTTGCGCGTTGACAGTGACGGGCTTGCCGGCGATGGGATTGAAGATGTCCTCGCCAAGCGCCTGATAGAACGCGTGAGTGAGATTGATGCGGCGAATGTTGCCGGTGCCGAGCCAGCCGAAGTAGCCAACGCGAATACCGTGCGCGATGGGGCCGCCGCCCGGATTCTGATTGATGACATTGCCGATGGGAGCGGGGCGGACGAGAAAGCCGTTGTCGTCGAAGTGGATGGTGGCGTCGTCCTTGTTCCAGGCGAGGAGAAACTCGGCGGTGTAACCGGGGAAGAAGAAATCCTGGAGGTAGACGTTGCCGAGGAGGACTTGCTGGTGGCGGCGTTCGAACGAATTGAGGCCGCTGTTGGTATTTTTCTCGAGGAAATGGAAATAGGCAAGGTTGTACTCGATGCGGCCGGAATGGAGATTGCCGAAGAGCCGGAAGGCGGGCTGCTCGTCGACGAAGAAGAAACCACGGAAGTCAGCGTTAAATTGCTGAATGCCGGCGCGAGCGGAGACGAAATCGTAGTTGGGGTTGAGGTCGCGGAGCTTCACTTCGACGAAAGCTTCCTGCAGGCCGAGATGGTCGTCGAAACGGTTGGTGCCGTGGCGGACATCGGGACTCACAATTCCCTGCTCGCGAACGTCGAGATAGTTCAGGCTGAGCTCTGGCGTGATTCGAATGCGCCAGTCGATGGGTTTGAACGACGCGTCGCCGTGAAAGAGATCGAAGCTGAAGCGTAGTGTCTGGTCAAGGAAAGCCTGCTCGCCTTTGCCGAAGAATTCTGCGTTGCCCGCGCGGGCGGAGCTTACGTTGCTTAGTGAGGGCACGCGCCGCCCATCAAAAAAAGTTTCCGACAAGGCAGTGATGCTCAAAAAAGTTTGCTGGCCAAGAACTTTTGGCCAAATGGGCTCGTCGCCCGTGAATCGATTGCGATTAAAAGGATCGAACCAACGCGAACGCGTGTAGAGATACTCGTCCTTCTGCGGGTAGCGGCGATAGTCGGGCTGAGCAAGGGCCCAGCGATTGGGAACGACGTTGTAGACGTCGGCGACGGGAGGGAGCTGCGCGCTGGTGAACGATCCGGCGTTTACGAGCAGGGTTCCGCCATCATTGGCGCTCGGAGGCGGATTTGGGCTAGGTATCATGACGGGCAAAGCGGACGTAATGGATTCTGACCCGACAACAGTGAATCCTGGCGGAGTGCCGATCTTCAATAAGAATGTGGTCGTGGGGGGCGTCGGAGTGGTGACATCATCGAGCAATTTGAACGTGGCAGAATATGCGGCGTTCGCGGCATCAACAACGGCGCGAACGGGACCCGGCGATTCGTTTGGACCAACGCCGGCTGCTCCCGGAGTGGTGTTCATTGGGGGAATTGCGCTGCCTTTCGTGGATCAGACGACAGTGCCAGCAGGTTTTTCTGCAGGACCTACAGCTGGGACTGGAACATTTATTGTTGCGCCTGCGAATAGCCTGGGACAATCACCGGAAGGAGACTTGATCACGCCCGCAGCGGGGCCGCTCGGGGGATTGAGCGCGGCGGACGTAAAACAGATTTTGGACAACGCGGAAGCGACGGCAAATACCACGCGCGCGGCGATCCGTCTGCCGATCGGATCACGGGCGAGGATGGTCATCGCCGTGGCGGATCTCGATGGAACAATCATCGGACTGCGGCGGATGGCGGATTCCACGGTGTTCAGTATCGACGTGGCGGCGAGCAAGGCGAGGAACATGGTGTACTTCAACAGCGCGGCGCGTACAGCGGCGGACTTAAATCAGGTGCCGATGGGAACGGCGGTGACGAACCGTACGATCAGTTTTGGCGCGCAACCGCTGTATCCACCGGGGATTGATGGTTCGGGCGCGGGCCCATTCTTCAATCTTTACGTGCAGGACCTGGTGAATCCCTGCACGCAAGGGATGCAAACGGGGCCGGCGAACGCGAACAAGAGCGGAATTGTTTTCTTCCCAGGAAGCGCAGGATTATATCGGAACTGTGTTCTGGTGGGCGGGCTCGGAGTTAGCGGGGATGGAGTGGATCAAGACGACTTTGTGACCAGCGGGGGAACGAAGGGGTTGAAGCGCCGGACATGATTCGCGCAGACCAAGTGATGGTGCAGGGAGTGCGGCTACCTTATTTCAAGTTTCCACGGAATCCAACCGACTAAGCGGCCCATTCAATGCGAGCGGGAAGTCTTATTGCGGCGAGTCATCTTCGCGAGAGCACGAGTGTAGTCCATGATGACAGCGGGCACGCTGCGGCTGTACACGAACTGGCCTTCGCGCTGGCATTGGATGAGCCCGGCTTCCTGGAGGACCTTCAAGTGATGAGAGACGGTGGCAGGGGTGACACCGCGCATGGACACGATCTCACCGCAATTCATGTGTCCAGTGGCGGATATGGCCTCAAAGATCCGGAGGCGGGTCTGGTCCGCCAAAGCTCTTGAAATCTTCTCGATGCGAGCGCGATTCATGCTGGTGTAGTGTAGCCGAGTAACTGGCAGTCCCGCCAGCGACTTGCCGCCTGCCCGGTCCACGCCCAAAAAAAGATGCAACCAATCATTTAGACATTCATCTAAACGCCTAACCCCGGAAAGCGCGGATGGAATCCGCTGCTTCCGAATGGAGAGATGCAGGAAAGCTGAAAAGAGGGAGACGATCATGAAGAGACTCGAGGGAAAAGTAGCGGTAGTGACCGGCGGCAACAGCGGCATCGGGCTGGCCACGGCGCAGCGGTTTTATGACGAAGGCGCACGGGTAGCCATCTCCGGACGCAACCAAAAGACGCTGGACGAAGCCGTCAAACTGATTGGAAAAGACGTTGTGGCGATCCAGTCCGACGTATCGAACGCGAAGGATCTGGACAAGCTGTACGCCACGGTCTCGCAGAAGCTCGGCAAGATCGACGTCCTTTTTGCCAACGCGGGGATTTACAAATTTGCGCCACTGGCGGCCACAACCGAAGGACTGTATGACGAACTTTTTGACATTAACACCAAAGGTGTCTACTTCACCGTCCAGAAGGCGCTGCCTTTCCTGAATGACGGCGCCTCGATCATCATCAATACTTCGATTGCTGGTCAAATCGGCCTGGTGAATGGGACCGTTTACGCGGCGACGAAATCCGCGCTGCGTTCGTTCACGCGTTCGCTGGCGGCGGAACTCGTGAGCCGCGGAATTCGCGTTAACGCCGTGAGTCCGGGACCCATCAATACGCCGGCGGGATTCGAGCGGGCCGGCCTTCCCAAAGAAGCTCTCGACGAATTTCTGCAAAGCGTCCTGGCCAAGGTGCCGATGAAGCGCATCGGCCAGCCGTCGGAGATTGCGAGCGCCGTTGCCTTCCTGGCGTCGGCTGATGCCTCGTTTATCACCGGGGCAGAAGTTCCCGTCGACGGCGGGCTTGGACAGATTTAAGCATCGCGAGAGAGGGTGTTGAGAGAGGCGGCCATCGAGCCGCCTCTTTTATTTTGGTTGTGGCCATCGTTGCGCCGTGGAAGGGTCAGGCGAGGTGGCGGAGTTCAAATCCAGAAACCATTTGTGAGCGGTGTCGGTGGGGGCGTAGCAGTTGCCGTCCGATGCGTACTTTGCGGGACAGCGCGCGGTAAATTGCTTTCGGCGAGGTGACTGCGCGAACTGCCAGACGGTAGCGACGTTGGGAATGTCGATGCCACTATTCGACGGAACAGGCGGGTCCGCGTTGAAGCTGCAGCCCGGGGAAGGCGGGCAAGCATCGTTGTAGACCCAAACAGCGAATTCCCGCGAACGCCTCCAAAGGTCCTTATAAATATCATCCGCTGTAGTGATGGTCACACCGCGCCCTTCGCGCACCGGCATGCCTGAACAATAGAACCCGCCGCGATAGGGTATGGGCGCGACGCGCCAGAGCCATCCTCGAATGTAGGCGTGGTAGATGGGCGAGAGACGCCCTCCTTCTTCGATGTCCAAAAAGATCTGACTTCCATCTGGGAATCCGTCACGCTGTGCCGCTTCTATGGTGGATCTCGCGTCTTCTTCGCCGAGCTTTTGCGCTTGCTCTTCGCTCTTCAACTCTGTGCTTTCCCGCGCTCGATAGAGAGGCAAGAAACCGTAGCCGAGCGAGCGGAGATACTCTCGTTTGCCTTGCCAGGAATTGGTCTTTTCGCCGGGAGGCGGACTGAGCCAATAGCCGGTAAACGTGAAGTCCTTGCGCAAGAGTTTCATAGCCTCGTCGCCGGGATACCCGTTACGGTCAAAGCCGAGATAGGTGCGAACTTGTTTCGCCTCTGAGGGCGGAGTTTGGGGATGCGCGCCGAATGCCAGCAGAGTTGCCGCGAGAACTAAGAGCGACAGAACAGAAATTGCGAGAAGTGATTTCACGACGCCCGGTCCAGGATGCCAGAATCCCAGATGTCGGCCAGACGCATTTTGCTCTGAGATGAGAAAGCGAGCGAGGGCCCCCTCCCCCCTATGTTTTTCATAAGTGTTGATTCTAAAGATGGTTAAAGTCATTTGTTTTGACACACTTTTGCAAGTGTTCATTCTAAAGAGCTTACCTTAGGAACAGTGGGTTAGGCCTTTAGCCCGTTGTCATGGGAATTCGACGCCATTTTTCCCGTGCATTTCAGGCCGATAACCTTTACAGAATAACGATTTTCTTCTATATTTACTCTAGTACGCTGGTGCGCCTCACGTCGAGCAATCAGCCCGCGTAGGCGCGCGCCGGTTGGAGGCTTCATGGTAAAGCGCGAGCCCGCCCTGCTTTTCCTGGTCCTTCTTTTCTCCTACTTTGTGCCCATTTCTCGGGGCGGGGACGACATCCCCAAGGTCGCCTGGAAGCGCCCCATCGGGGCCCCGCTCGCGAATGCCGGAACAAAGAAACCCACTTTGAACAGCGGCCACGTGGATGATGGGTACTGGCAGGGTGCGCCCGTGGGAGGCTTTGGCGCGGGCACGTTCTCCAGGACCTATCGCGGCGATTTTGCGCGCTGGCACATCAAAGGCGGCGTTCACAAGTATCAAACCGTGTGGGCCAATCAGTTTGCGATGTTTCAGAAGACGGACGGCGATGCCGATGGCGTAGCGAAAGTCCTGATGTCCGGTCATCCCAACGGCGGCGGGCTCAGCTCGTGGAACTGGGACTACCCCGTGGGCGCGGGCGATTACTACGCGCTCTATCCCAAGGCCTGGTTCGACTACCGCTGGGAAAAATTCCCCGCGCACGTCGTCCTCGAGCAGTATTCGCCCATTCTTCCCAACAACTACAAAGAGTCCAGCTACCCCATCGCGGTGTATCGCTGGCACGCGGAGAATTCTACGAAGCAGCGCGTCACCGTCTCCGTCCTGTTGTCCTGGGAAAACATGCTGGGTTGGTTTCGGACCTTCAATCGTGACTTGAGCGGCAGAATCAATGACGGCAACCACAACCGCGCGGTCATCGAGCCTTTTCCCCGCGCACTGAAGGGATCAAAGGAGCCAGCCGGAGCCGCAGGAACCATGAAGGGCATTGCGTTTGACCGCAATCACCTCGGTCGTATTGAGGAACAGTGGGACGGTCAATTTGTCATCGCGACGCTCGAATCACCCGGAGTCGAAGTCACCTATCAGACGACGTTTGCTCCGGATCGCGACGGCAAAGAAGTGTGGGTGCCGTTTTCGAAAGACGGCAAGCTGGCCAACAGCGATGATGCGTGGACCAGCAGCGGGGAGCCTCTGGCCGGAGCGATTGCCGTGCGCTTCACGCTCGAACCGGGCGAAAAGCGCATCATTCCCATGGTCATCGCGTGGGATCTGCCCATCGTGGAGTTTGGCGCCGGGCGCAAGTGGTATCGCCACTATACGGATTTCTACGGCACGAGTGGGATCAATGCCTGGGCCATCGCGCGTGACGGCTTGAAGAATGCTTCGGCGTGGAGTGACGCGATCGATTCCTGGCAGGCGCCCTACATCAACGATGAAAGCAAGCCGTTGTGGTACCGCGGCATGCTCTTCAATGAACTGTATGTTCTGGCGGACCTCGGGTCGTTTTGGGGCCGCCCCGCAACTGGCTCGGCCTCGAATCCCCGAAGTCCCGCGGTTTATTCGTTCATGGAGTGCTACGACTATCCCTACTACGAAACTCTCGACGTGCGCTTTTACGGCTCCATGCCGCTTCTGAAATTCTGGCCGGAACTCGAAAAAGGAGTGATGCGCGAATTTGCCAAGACCGTTCCGCAAGAAGCAAACGAGAAGATGGAATGGATATGGAAAACTCAGCACTCCGGTTCACTGAATTTCCGCATTCGCAAAGCCAAGGGGGCCGTCCCCCATGACCTGGGCGTTCCGGGCGAAGACCCGTTCCTGCAGATCAATCAATTTAGCTGGCAGGACACCAACGGCTGGAAGGACCTGAACCCGAAGTTCGTCCTGATGATCTACCGGGATTTTGTGCTCACGGGCCGCAAGGATACAGCGTTTCTCCGTGACACCTGGCCCGCGGTGCAAGAATCGCTCGCCTATCTGCGCAAGTACGATCGCGACGGCGACGGCGTGCCGGAAAACGAAGGTTATCCTGATCAGACTTACGATGAATGGGTCGTCCGCGGAGAGAGCGCCTATTCTGGCGGATTGTGGCTCGCGGCGCTGCGTTCAGCGGAAGAAATTGCCAAGCAGCTGGGCGATTCCCGTGCTGCGAGCCAATATCACGAGCTCTTCGCCAAAGCGCAGGCCAGCTACATCAAGAAGCTTTGGAACAACGAGTATTTTCGCTACGACACGCAGAGCGAATACCGCGACAACATCCAGGCCGACCAGCTGGCCGGCCAGTGGTATGCCAACATGAGCGGTCTCGGCGACATCGTTCCGCCTGAGATGCAGCGCAGCGCCTTGAAGAAGATCTTTGACTTCAACGTGATGAAATTCGCGGGCGGCCAGATGGGTGCTGTCAATGGAATCTCGCCGGACGGATCACTCGTCACCACCAACGAGCAAGTCCAGGAAGTCTGGACGGGAACGACGCTGGGCCTAGCGGCGCTGATGCTCAGCGAAGGAATGAAAGACGAAGCCTACCGCACGGCCTGGGGGATTTACCACACCAGCTACGAAACCGAGGGCTACTGGTTCCGCACGCCGGAAGCGTGGGACATCACCGGAAACTATCGCGCTTCCATGTATATGCGCCCCGCGGCGATCTGGGCCATGGAAATGATGAAGCCGCCGGCAAAATAAGATTAACCGCGGACACGTCAGCCCACACGTACACCGCGGCTGTCGCATGACTGCCTCCTCCGCATGCGTTTTCTCGCCTCTAGAAGGAAATCTTGGCTGAGAGCTGGACGATTCTCGCTCCCGGGCTGAAGTTGAGTTGCGTGCTCAGCGGCGCTTGAAAGGCCGTCTTCGGCTGAACCAAGCAGAGGTTGGGGTTGGGAGTTCCAGCGCAGGTCACATCTGGTGGATTGGTTACGGTTGTGGTATGTACGGAGAATTGCGTCGAACTCAGAGAGGTGTAGTTGGTGCGGTTGAGAACGTTGTACGCTTCAAGAATGAGCTGCAACTTGACGCGCTCTTTGAGCGCGATATTCTTAGCGATCCGTGGATCAAGCGAGACAAAGTTAGGAAGATAGAACGTGTCCCGCCCCACGCCTGGCACGCGGTCGGTGCGGCTATTGCCATCCCCGTTCAAGTCGAAGTTAACCAGAGCCGAATAGGGCTGTCCGGTTTGAGCGGTGAGAATCCCGCTGACTTGCCATCCTCCCAGGAGGTATCGTCCCGTGGATGACATGCCGTGCGCGTAACCGTCCAGGTCCCAGATCGCGCTCAGGACAAACCGGTGGCGCTGATCGTTCACGCCGGCGCCTCGATCCCCTCTGAAGTTCAGCGGGTCCTGCACCATCTTGGCATCATCGGACGAAAACGGGACCACCGAGGTTGCGTCAGGAGTATCGTCAATCACTTTTCCGTAGGTATAGGAAGCCAGGAATTGGTACTGGCGAGAGAAACGTTTGTTTACTTGCACCGTTAAGCCGTTAAAGACGGAATTGGAGCTGCTTTCAAATGCTTCGATACGCGCAAAACCTGCGATCGGACGCGGCTGAGTGATCTTTAAGTAAGTGAATGTTTGGCTGGTGTTCGCGAGGCCGATCACGGCTGGCGTTTCCGGCCCTTGCAGGTTTGTATCGACGGTGCGAGTGAGATGGGTTCCTTTGACCCAGAGATAGTTGATCTGCACCGACATACTTGGCTGAATCTGGTATTCCAATCCCAAGTTGGCCTGCTGAACGTCCGGCTCGTGATAGTTCGGCTGGAACACAAATATGCTTGGAGGGTTTGCGGTTCCGCCAGCGGGCGCGGCGCAGCTGGGCGTCGCGACAGGGGCGCCGCATTTCGTATTGGGATACTGCGGGATGCCGGCTCCGCTGAAGGAGAGCGTCTGCACATTCAGCGCATTATTTGAAAATGCCGTGCCCACAGTGATGGCCGGCGTCCGGCCGTAGAAGATTCCATATCCAGTCCGAATCACAAGCTTATTGCCAATGGGTGTCCAGGCGATTCCAACGCGAGGGCCGAAATTGGCCAGGTCATTGTGAATCTTGTTAGTAAAAATTCCGTTGTTGATAAGGCTTGCAGTTGAATTCAGCACTGAAGGCTGCGCGATCAAGTCAAGGTCGTAGCGCAGACCCGCGTTCACCGTAAGGTCGTTGCGAACGCGCCACTCGTCCTGCACGAAGAAGGAGTATTCCTGCAGGTTGGGATTGGTAGTCGGACCTGTCGTGCTGGGTCCCGCGAAAGCCTGAGTAAAACTGTCCGTCGCATCGGCTCCGGTGAAGCACGCCGCGCCCCCACCGTTCAAGTTGCAGCCGAAACCCTCGAGGCTGCGGAAAAGGTAGGCCCCCGAAAAATTGCCAGGGAAGAAGTTCGCGATACGGTCCACGACGATATTCAGACCGGTTTTTATCGTGTGGCGTCCGTGAATAATGGAGAGGGTGTCTCCGACTTCTGCGCGGTGAATGTTGGTGAAGCGGGGGCTGAAAAAGTTGCGGCCAACTACGAGATCCGTCACGCTCCCTTCGAAGATGGTCGCCTCGGGATTAATGCTGTTGGCCGCGCCTGGCTCGTTGTCGCGCGTATATCCGATCCTTGCTACGTTAACGAGCCTCGAGGAGATCGTGGAAGTGAGAGACCCCGTCAAGGTGTCGGTTGTAACGTTGGAGGCCCCGGTATGTTCAGACCCATTTTGTGGGCCGCCGTTTTCGAAGCCGTTTCCGTTGAAGCGCTGAGCATTGTAGCGGACGCTGAGCAGTTCGCTGGAATTCAGGCGCCAATCCACCTTGCCGAGATAGACGTTCTGATTCTGCGTACGAATCCACGAACCGGCGCGGGCCTGGAGGTAGGCCAGCGCCGTCTGCTGGTTCGCGGTCGGAGCGGCGGGCGGCTTAACGCCCAGAAAAACGGTGTTGGGGAGCGTGTTGCGCTGGCCGTCGTAATCGAAGAAGAAGAAAATCTTGTCGCGAACGACGGGACCCCCAACGTCTCCTCCGAATTGGTTGAAGTGATAAGGCGAACGCGCCTGGCCGCGCTGCTTGTTGATGGGGTCGTTTGCGTTCAGGCCTTTGTCGCGGAAGAATTCAAAGGCAGCGCCGTGAAAATCATTAGTTCCGGACTTCGTGACGACGTTGATCACTGCGCCGCCAGCATGTCCCAATTCAGCGGAATAGGCGTTCGAGTTGACCTGAAATTCTTGAACGGCGTCCTCGCTGAATTGGTATGGCGCACGGCCGGAACCGGTCCTGCCAAGGGATTGCCCAAAAAACGTATTGTTGTTATCTGCGCCGTCCACGATAAGAGAGTTCAGTGTTCCCCGCTGCCCGGCAAAGCTGATGTCGCCGCCGCGAACGTCAAGAGTGACCCCGGGAGTGAGGAGCACGAAGTTGATGAAATTGCGTCCGTTGGTGGGGAGACCCTGGATGGCAGCGTCATTCACCGTTGAACTAACCTGGCTTCTGCTCGTCTCGACGATCGGAGTTTCGCTTGTGACGGTCACGGTTTGCGCTTGCCCGGCTATCGCCATTGCCAGCGTCAAATTCAATCGCGCGCCAACTGTCAGTTTTATGTCCTTTTGCGTCACCGTGGCAAAGCCCTTGTGCTCGACCTCAATCGTATAGGTGCCCACGGGAAGAACCGGGAAAGTGAACAGGCCATTCGAATCGCTGGTGGTCTCAAACTTAAGGCCGTTGGCGTTGTTTCTTGCCGTCAATTTGGCATCTGGGACGGCTGCACCTGACTGATCCACTACGACGCCTTCAATTGTTGCCTGATTGCCCTGGCTCCAGGCGCCAGGCGCGAGCGACAGGCTGATCATGAGAATTGCTAAACCTAATGCCGAGTTTCGATTCATCATCGTGTTCTCTTTCCGGTTCGCAGCCTGGCGAACTCATCGTTCCACGAGGTTCGAGGCAGTCTAATCCAACTCTTTCCAAGCGCACAATTGCAAAATATCTGGATTTCAGGTGCGAACTCTCGGGGGAGAATTCGCGTTTATCTATGGACTTGCCTCGAGCGGAAGATACTGGTGCCCGGGGTGGGAGTCGAACCCCGTGTACTCAGTGAGTTTGCGTAAGTTATTGATTCCATGTAACGCCAAAATGACGTCATTCGGTTACGCGGCGGTTACGCGGGAGCCTGGCAGGATCAGGCCCGGCGCCGAAATATTCTTTCGAAAAAGTCATGCGCCTACACGAACCAACCAAGTATGCGGGGAGTCCTCGCAAAGCCCAACAAAACCGACAAGACCCTTACCGCCTCTAAAACGGTTGTTGGACCTCAAACCGTTATTTTTGGCTGATAAGAATAACGAGTTCTGAAACGAGCACCATTACAATGGCGAGACCACTGATTATGCGGATCATCCAGATGTATCCTGATCCTTTCATCCAGTCGAGATAAGGATTTGGAATCCAAGGGATCCATTTCATGTAGGTCTTGACATAGAATGCCTGTATCTTCTCGGCGAACATCAATCCGCAAAGCCCAGCGCTCAGAGCAAAGATCAGGGCGCACTGAATGATTACCCAATCCGTAGGACTATTCCCTGTCCTCATCGCCAGCCAATCGGGAGCTCTCCAATCGGCCACGACCATGTGGCGGAGGCTGATTTGGAGCGGGCTTGGAGTCATGACCCATCCTACTTCTCGAGGCGAAAGCTACGCGGCGGTTACGCAGCCAGCGCGAAGCCATCAACTAATTGAAAACAAAAAAGGAAAACTGGTGCCCGGGGTGGGAGTCGAACCCACATGAGGAAAAATCCCCGGAGGATTTTAAGTCCTCAGCGTCTGCCATTCCGCCACCCGGGCAACGGCAATTCAAATCTAGCGAATACAACTACTTACTGCAACAGTATTGCCTGTGTTCCGGCTAGGATAGCCACACGCTCGGAACGGCAAAGCAGTCATGATCGAAGCGACGGCTTTTCTTGGCGGCTGCAATTAGGAGAAGAACTCGAGTTCAGTCAATGTGTTGGACAACATCAGTAGCTGTATACTTTCTGCCGCTGAACGGCGTTCCCGAATCAAACCAACCGGAGGAGCCCAATCGACAGTCATTTATCTGAGGCGGAGGCCAATCGTTCGGAAAATCAGCGAGCGGCCGTTTGGCAATGGCTAGTCGTAGTAATTGTGATTGGCATTTATCTCGCGACGGTTTCTGAGGGTCACCCGTTCATGGCAGACGATTTCGCTGCCTACGTGATGCACGGCGCGAATTTGGCTGAAGGGCGGCCCTACACTGCGATTCACTTCATCCCAAACCCTGAGGCGATGTGGCTTGCGCCAGCGCAGGGGTATCCTCCGGTCTACCCGTTGCTGCTGGCTCCGGTGTACAAGCTCTACGGCCTCAATTTGAAGGCCATGAAGATTCTGACAGTCTCGTGTTTCGGGATCTTCCTGATCGCTTATGTGCTCTTGATCGAACGAGTGCTTCCCCTGGGGGCTCGCCTGGCGGCGATTGTGCTTGTGGGGTTCAACGCCGCATTCTGGGAGCAGCGGAATTACTTGCTCTCGGAATTCCCCTATCTAATGTTCTCTTTCTGCGCGCTCCTCGTTGCGCAGAGGGTCTATCGAGATCTTGATCCCGGGAGTTGGCGGTTACGAAGCGCCGTCGGGCTGGCGGTCTTGGTTTACTGCGCTTACGGCACGCGCACGATAGGCATTGCCTTGCTGTTCGCGCTGATTCTAGCGGATCTATTGAAGAACAAACGTCCGAGCAACTTCCTCATCGCGGTGACTGCTTTCACTCTGCTTTTGATTATTTTGCAGACAGTCGTGGTCATTTCTCCGAGGAGTTACTTGGACGCGGTGCACCTTTCGGCGGGAGCCATTTACCGGCACGCCGTCTATTATGGGAAAACGCTCTCTTATGTTTGGCTGAACGGATTCAGCAAAATGGCGCAGATCGCTTTTGCATTGCTGTTTACGACGCTCGCCGGAATCGGATTCATCAGGAAAGCCTGGAACCGGAAGTCCGCTTGCGAATTCTATTTACTTATATATCTGGCTATCCTGATTGCGTGGAGCGCAGAGATTGGTTTGCGCGGACTTCTTCCTCTGCTGCCGTTGTACTTTTCTTACGCCCTTGAGGAAATCTCCAGAATACTTGCACCCTTGGGCAAAGTGATTCGCTGGACAATTATCACGGCCCTGTGCGCGGTAGCCGTTATGACTTACCTGGGGGCGTTCAGGCATGGACGTCGCGAAGAGCACTTGTTGGACGTTCAGGATCAATCCGCCAAAGAAGTGTTTGCCTTCCTGCGGGCTAATACCCAGCCGTCGGATGTTCTTGTCTTTCCGAAACCGCGAACGCTGGCATTGTTCACAAATCGCAATGTAGCAGCTCTAGCTTTGGAGGAAACTCCAGCGCAAGCGCTTCGCTTTTTGCGTGAGATTCATGCGAAGTTCCTGGTCGAGAGTAAATCGATCGCTGGGCCCATGCAGTATTTGACAGGGAGCCATACGATGGGTCTAACCGAGATTTTTCACAATGCGGATTTTCAAGTGTACCGCATTGATTTGCGCGATGGATCGCCAGCGCCTCCGAAGACAGCAGAGTAATCCAATTGTTGCAATAATACTCGGTGACGCGGATCGGGTTGGCGACTGGCCTGACCGGTGAGACCCGCTCTGAATTTCGATTGTCCGGTAATCATGATCGGTAATCTGACTAAAAAGCGCCGTGCGCGAAGTTAGATTGAGTCCCTGTTCTAAAACGCTGCCCGGCCCGCGAGCAAGACTGAGAAGAACCCGCTATGGACGGGTTGTAAAACCGGTAAGTTACGTGGGGCGTGAGCGGATGGTTTCATTTTGGCGTAAAATCCCCTTATCCGTTGAGTGCTGCGGTGCATCTAAAATCTGACCCAAAACAGGGACTTCTCCCCTGCAGGAGCTCATGTGAGTCAGCCTAAGAGCCAGCTTGACCTCGACCAGCTGAGCATCAATACCATCCGGACCCTCTCGATCGACGCGGTGCAACAGGCCAACTCTGGTCATCCTGGCGCTCCGATGGGCCTGGCTCCCGTGGTTTATTCTTTGTGGCAACAATTCCTTCGCTACGACCCTGCCGATCCTATTTGGCCGAACCGCGACCGCTTTGTCCTGTCCGCCGGCCATGCTTCGATGCTGCTTTATTCCACGCTTCATCTCGCGGGCGTCCGAGCGGTCAACCCGAAAGGTGAAGTTACAAGCGATCTGGCAGTGCCTATGGATGAGATCAAACGATTTCGGCAGATCGACAGCAAGACGCCCGGCCATCCGGAATCTCACATTACCAGCGGGGTGGAAACAACGACTGGACCTCTGGGCCAGGGCGCCGGGAACAGCGTGGGCATGGCGATCGCCGGAAAATGGCTGGCGGCAAATTTCAACCGGCCGGACTTTGAGATTTTCAACTTCAACGTATATTCGATTTGCGGCGACGGCGACCTGATGGAGGGCGTTGCGAGCGAAGCTGCTTCGCTGGCGGGCCATCTGAAACTCCCCAATTTGTGCTGGATCTATGACAATAATCGGGTAACGCTGGATGGTCCGGCAGCGTGGTCATTCAGCGAAGACGTGATGACGCGTTTCGTCGGCTACGGCTGGAACGTCACGCGCGTAGCGGATGCCAACGATTTAAACATGCTGGCGCGCAACTATGAGGTCTTCCTCAAGACCACGGACCGGCCGACTCTGATCGTCGTGGACAGTCATATTGGTTACGGCTCTCCCCACAAGCAGGATTCCTCTGACGCGCACGGCGAACCGCTGGGCGAGGCGGAGGTCAAGCTCGCGAAGAAAAACTACGGCTGGCCCGAAGATGCCAAATTTCTCGTCCCAGACGGTGTATACGATCAATTTAAGAATGGAGTGGGCAAGCGTGGAGCTGAAGCGCGCGCAGCTTGGTCGGCGAAATTCGAAGAGTATAAGAAACAGTTTCCGCAGCTCGCGGACCAATTGAACCGGATGCAAAAAGGCCAGCTCCCGGACGGCTGGGACAAAGACCTGCCAAGTTTTCCTGCCGACGCCAAAGGGATGGCGTCGCGCGATTCTTCAGGCAAGACCCTCAACGCACTGGCAAAAAACATCCCCTGGCTTATGGGCGGCTCAGCGGACCTGGCGCACTCCAATAAAACCAATTTGACGTTTGAAGGCGCCGGAGATTTCTTCTCCGGCGAATATGCCGGTCGCAACGTGCATTTCGGCGTCCGCGAGCACGCCATGGGCGCGATTGTCAACGGCATGACCTTGTCGAAACTTCGAAGCTATAGCGCTACCTTTTTTAATTTCAGCGACTACATGCGCCCAAGCATGCGCCTTGGTGCGCTGATGGAAATCCCTGCGATTTATATTTTCACCCACGACTCCATCGGTTTGGGAGAGGACGGTCCAACGCACCAGCCCATCGAGCAATTGGCGTCGCTTCGCGCCATGCCCAACATGCTGGTACTGCGGCCCGGCGATGCCAACGAGGTCGTGGAAGCCTATAAGATCATCATGCAACATCAACATGGGCCAGTGTCGCTGGTGCTCACTCGCCAGGCGCTGCCCACGTTCGATCGCTCGAAATACGCGCCTGCATCGGGCGTGGCCAAAGGAGCTTATGTTCTTGCCGATGCTCCGGGCGGAAAACCCGATGTGATCTTGATGGCCAGCGGAAGTGAAGTCCAGCTCTGCGTGGCAGCCCACGACAAACTGACCGCAGAAGGCTGCAAAGCCCGCGTCGTGAGCATGCCTTCATGGGAGCTTTTCGAGCGTCAGGATGCCGCCTACAAGGAAAGCGTGCTTCCCGCGAGCGTGACTGCGCGAGTCTCGGTGGAAATGGCATCCATGTTCGGGTGGGAGCGATACGTCGGCAGCAAGGGCAAGATGATTGGCATGCGCTCCTTTGGAGCTTCCGCTCCTCTCAAAGATGTCCTGAAAAAGTTTGGCTTTGAGACGAGCAACGTTGTGGCTGCGGCCAAAGAAGTTTTGGGAAAGTGAGCCGGCAATGAAAATCGTGATTGGCTCAGACCACGCGGGATTTCAACTCAAGAATGCCATGGGCGATGTGTTGCGCTCCCTCGGACATGAAGTGCTGGATGTCGGCGCATTTAACGAGAACCCCTCAGACTATCCGGATTTTGCGGAAGCCGTCGGGAGGGCCGTTCTCGACGGCAAATCCGAACGCGGTGTGCTCGTCTGCGGGAGCGGTGTGGGCGCCAGCGTAGCGGCCAACAAGCTGCCCGGGATTCGCGCGGGAATGTGCCACGACACGTATTCCGCCCACCAGGGCGTGGAACACGACGATATCAACGTACTGGTGTTGGGCTCACGAGTGATCGGCGTAAAGCTGGCTGAGGATCTGGTCAAGGCCTTCCTCGGCGCGAAGTTCACCAACGAAGAGCGGCACGTGCGACGGGTTGGAAAAGTAAAAGCCCTGGAAGCGAAGTATGCAACTGCTTCGAAGCGGTAGTTGAATATGCGCCGGTAAGCGGGAGAGACAAGCAAGTCCTCCTGGAGCGTACAATAGACTTTCGAAGGGTATTTGTAGTGAAGGAGAACCATCATGACGACGACAACAACGATTCCGAACATCGGTGCCGGGCAGGGTACGAATCCCCTGAAGGGACTCCTGGCTTATGGCCAGTCCCCGTGGATGGACTACATCCGCAGAGACCTGCTCACCACCGGCGAATTGCAAAAGTATATCGAAAACGACGGATTGCGCGGCATGACCTCTAATCCCGCCATATTCGAGAAAGCCATCGTCGGCAGCAATCTCTATACGGATATCATTTCTTCACCTGACGCCAGAAAGCTGGGCGCCAAGGGCCTCTTTGACAAAATTGCCTTTCGCGACGTTCAGGACGCCTGCGACATCTTCAGGCCGACTTACTCGGAGACGAAACGGCGCGACGGCTACGTCAGCCACGAGGTCTATCCCGATCTCGCCAACGACACCAAGACCACCATCGAGGAAGCCCGCCGCCTTTGGAAATCGATTAATCGCCCCAACGTCATGATCAAGATTCCCGCTACGCCGGAAGGCATCCCTGCGATTCGCCAGACTCTCGAAGAGGGGCTGAACATCAACATCACGCTGCTTTTTGCGCAGTCCAGATATGAGCAGGTCGCTGAGGCTTTCCTGTCCGCGCTTGAAGCGCGCGCCGCAAAAGGGCAGGACATCAGCCACATTGCCAGCGTCGCCAGCTTCTTCGTGAGCCGCATTGACACGCTCGTCGACAGCATGATCGACGAAAAGCTCAAGACCGCCAGGGACGATGCGCAAAAGGCGCTGCTTGAAAGCCTTCGCGGCAAAGTCGCCATCGCCAACGCCAGGCTCACTTACAAGAAGTACCAAGAGCTTTTCGGTGGCCCGCGCTGGAAAGCGCTTGCCGCCAAGGGCGCGCAAACGCAGCGGCTGCTCTGGGCCAGCACGAGCACCAAGAATCCCAAGTATCGTGACGTAATCTACGTGGAAGAGCTGATCGGAGCCGACACCGTAGATACCATCCCCCCCGCGACATTTGACGCGTTCAGAGACCACGGAAAACTGCGGCCCAGCTTGACGGAAGATGTGCCGGGAGCGCAAAAGATTATGGACAACCTCGCCAAAGCCGGCATCTCGATGAAGGAAGTGACCGACAAACTGCTCGTCGATGGCGTGAAGGTCTTCGCAGACGCGTTCCGGCAGTTATTGGAGGCTACGGGCAAGACCGCTGGAGCTCACGCGTGAGCTTGAACCGCCAAACGTACAAATTGCCGGGGCCGCTTGCAAGTGGAGTGGCCGCTTCGATCGAGGATTGGGAAAAAAACAATAAAGTCGCGCGTCTCTGGCAAAAAGACGCCTCGCTCTGGACCGGGACCGACGAAAGCAACTGGCTCGGCTGGCTCACGATCACGGAAGAGCAACTCACCCACCTTGACGTGCTGCGGCAAATTGCCGAGGAAGTGAAGAAGGCGCGCTTCAAACACGCTCTGTTGCTCGGCATGGGGGGCTCGAGCCTTTGCCCGGAAGTTCTGCGCATGACCTTCGGGAAGATTAAGGGCCACCCCGAGCTTCATGTCCTTGATTCCACCGATCCTTCCCAGATCAAAGCTATCGAGGGGAAAGTTGACCTCAAGAGCACGATTTGCATCGTTTCGAGCAAATCAGGCAGCACCCTCGAGCCCAACATCTATAAGCAGTATTTCTTCGAGCGCGTGAAGGCTCAGGTCGGCGAGAAGGAAGTTGGCAACCGCTTCATCGCCATCACCGATCCCGGCTCGAAGATGCAGCAAGTCGCCGAAACCGACAAATTCCGCAGGATCTTCATGGGTGTTCCAAGCATCGGCGGCCGGTACTCCGCCCTTTCAAACTTCGGAATGGTGCCCGCAGCCATCATGGGGCTTGACGTTGCCAAATTCCTGAAGAACACCGAAGAGATGGTCAAAGCTTGCGGCGCATCCTCGGCCGCCGATGTGAATCCCGGCGTGATTCTCGGCGCCATTCTCGGCGTCGCGGCCAAGCAGGGCCGCGACAAGCTCACGATCGTCGCTTCTGCCGGAATCTTTGATCTCGGCGCGTGGCTCGAACAGCTGATCGCGGAATCCACCGGCAAGTCGGGCAAAGGAATCATTCCCGTCGATCGCGAGCGTCTAACCAGGCCCGCCGTTTACGGCAATGACCGTGTCTTTGTCTATTTGCGTCTCGCTTCGAAGCCCGACAGGGCGCAGGATGCGGCCGTCGCTTCCCTTCAAAATGCCGGTGAACCCGTTGTACGCATCACGCTGCCGAACATTTACAATCTCGGCCAGGAATTCTTTCGCTGGGAAATTGCCACCGCCGTCGCCGGTTCCATCATCGGCATCAATGCTTTCAACCAGCCCGATGTGGAAGCCAGCAAAATTGAAACCCGCAAGCTCACCAACGAGTACGAATCCACGGGCAGCCTTCCGCCCGAATCTCCATTCTTAGCGGACAAAGGCATTAAGCTCTTCGCCGACGATAAGAACACAACTGCGCTCAAAGGTGTGTGGAAGCTCACCGACGTACTACGCAAGCATCTCTCGCGCGCTGGCGGCGGCGATTACTTCGCAGTTCTCGGTTATATTCCGATGAACGGCGAAAATGAGAAAGCGCTCCAGGGAATTCGCCACGCGGTGCGCGACAAAAAAAAAATCGCCACCGTTCTGGGTTTCGGACCGCGCTTTCTGCACTCCACAGGACAAGCCTACAAGGGGGGTCCCAACACGGGGGTTTTCCTTCAAATTACATGCGATGATGCACAGGACCTGCCGGTCCCGGGCCAGAAATACACTTTTGGCATCGTAAAAGCCGCGCAGGCCCGCGGCGATTTCGCGGTTCTCGCAGAGCGCGGCCGCCGCGCTTTGCGCGTTCACCTCGGTATGAATCTGAAGTCTGACCTTGCGACGTTGGCGAAAGCCGTGAAACAAGCGCTCGCCTAAGAGCGGCCGCGCGAGATTCTGCGACGATTGACGGAGGAAGTGACGCGATGCAACTTGGGATGATCGGACTGGGAAGAATGGGCGCTAACATGGTGCGGCGCCTGCAAAAGAACGGCCACAAGTGCGTCGTGTACGACCGCAGCGCGGAATCGGTGAAACAACTCACGGGGGAAGGTGCAATCGGGGCAGACTCACTCGGCGATTTTGTGAAAAAACTGCAAAAACCTCGCGCCGTGTGGCTCATGGTGCCGGCGGCAGCGGTAGACGCTACCCTGCAGGATCTGGCGGGCAAGCTCGAGTCCGGCGACATCGTCATCGACGGCGGCAACTCCTATTACATCGACGATATCCGCCGCGCCAAGGAGCTCTCCGCGAAAGGCATTCACTATTGCGACGTCGGCACAAGTGGCGGCGTGTGGGGCCTGGAGCGTGGTTACTGCCAGATGATCGGCGGCGAAACGGACATCGTCAAGCGCCTCGATCCAATCTTCAAGACCCTTGCACCTGGACGCGGCAACGCGGACCGCACGCCGGGCCGCGAAAAAGTGGGCGGCACGGCCGAAGAGGGCTACTTGCACTGCGGGCCATCGGGCGCCGGCCATTTTGTGAAAATGGTTCACAACGGAATCGAGTACGGTCTGATGGCCGCGTACGCGGAAGGACTGAACATTCTGAAGCACGCCAACGCGGGAAAATCGCACCGCGAAGCCGATGCGGAAACCACACCGCTGCGGAATCCCGAGCACTATCAGTATGACTTTAATCTCGCGGACATTACCGAAGTCTGGCGGCGTGGCAGCGTCGTCGCCTCCTGGCTGCTCGACCTCACCGCCATCTCCCTACTCGAGCAGCCAACACTGGAGCGTTTCTCCGGCCGCGTTTCCGATTCAGGCGAAGGCCGCTGGACGATCCTCGCAGCGATCGAATCCACGGCACCCGCGCCGGTCTTGACCGCTTCCCTCTTTCAACGGTTTACGTCCCGCGGCGAAGATGAATTTGCTGCCAAGGTGTTGTCCGCAATGCGCTTCCAGTTCGGCGGCCACATCGAGAAAAAATCCGGGCACTGAGCGACAAAGGGCAAGCAAGTCGCACAAGACAGGAATATTGGAATGAATCAGAACCACTCGGATTCCGCATCAACGGGGCCTCCATGCGTGATGGTGATTTTCGGCGCCAGCGGTGACCTCACCAAGCGCAAACTCCTTCCCGCGCTCTATAACCTCGCGCAAGAGGGCCTTCTTTCTCAGCAATTCGCCATTGTCGGGTTCGCCTTCGATCCCCTGACCACTGACTCTTTCCGTGCGCTGCTCAGCGAGGAGATCAAGCAATTCGAATCGCGTCCTTTGGACGAGAAGCTGTGGAAATGGTTCCTCGAGAGGATCTACTACGTGCAGGGAGATTTTCAGGATGCAGCCGCCTATCAGCGGCTGAAGGATCAGATCGCTCAGGCGGAGCAAAAGCACGGTACTCAGGGAAACCGCTTTCATTATCTGGCCGTGGCGCCGGGCTTTTTTTCACCCGTCGTGAGGAAACTCGGAGAGATCGGTCTTACGAAAGAAGAGAACGGCAAATGGACCCGCGTGATTGTCGAGAAGCCGTTCGGGCATGACCTCGAATCCGCCAAGCAGTTGAACAGGGAGCTGAAGGAGATCCTCAGCGAGAAACAGATCTACCGGATTGACCACTATCTCGGCAAAGAGACGGTGCAGAACGTGATGGTCTTCCGGTTCGCCAACAGCATCATTGAGCCGCTCTGGAACCGTACCTTCATCGACCACGTGCAGATCACCGCCGCCGAATCCGTCGGCGTCGAGCATCGCGGCGCTTTCTACGAGACGGCCGGCGCGCTGAAGGATATGGTGCCAAATCATCTGTTCCAACTCTTGACCCTCACGGCCATGGAGCCGCCGATATCGTTCGAAGCCGATGCCGTGCGCGACAAGCAGGCGGAAATTCTCCACGCCATCCAAACGCCCACTCCCGAAGAAGTGCTCCAGAACATGGTGCGCGGACAATACGGGGAAGGCATCGTGGACGGCCAAAAGGTGCAGGCCTATCGAAGCGAGCCCAATGTCGCGCCCGACTCGCACATGGAAACCTTCGTGGCGCTGAAACTGAAAATCGACAATTGGCGCTGGGGCGATGTGCCGTTCTACCTGCGCACCGGGAAACGGCTGGCCAAGCGCGTAACAGAAATTGCGATCCAATTCCGGCGGACGCCTTTCATGCTGTTTCGAAAGACGCCCATCAAGGACCCGCGCATTAATCGCCTGGTGATCCACATTCAGCCGGATGAGGGCATTTCTCTTCGCTTCAGCGCGAAGATCCCTGGCTCAGTGATGAAGTTGGGCCTCGTGAACATGGACTTTGACTACGCGCGCGATTTTGGAACCTCTCACAGCACCGGCTACGAACGCCTGCTCTACGATTGCATGGTCGGCGACGCCACACTTTTTCAGCGCGCGGACATGGTCGAAGCTGGCTGGAGTGTGATCGAGCCGGTGATCGACGTTTGGCGGGCCCTGCCCCCGCGCGGTTTTCCAAACTATCCGGCGGGCGCTTGGGGGCCGAAGGAAGCCGATGAACTTATGGAACGCGACGGCCGTGCGTGGAGAAACATCGGGGAAGAGCAGGAAGATGTGAAGTGCCCCGCTGCGGCTACGGCCGCGGAAAAGGCCACGACCGCGTGACTCAGGAGCTTGGAGCGCAAGTTCGAATGATCGAGCCCGGGGCGAGACACGAAGTGCGCATCCTGAAAGATGGCGCCGCCATCGCCAAGCGCGCCGCGCAGAAGATCCTTGAAGCTTCCGCAGCCGCGGTGAAAGAGCACGGATCCTTCACCATGGCGTTGGCGGGTGGCTCTACGCCCAAGACGCTCTATCGCCAGCTCGCCGATGATCCGGCGTTGCGCGCCCAAGTGCCTTGGGACAAAATGCATCTGTTCTTCAGCGATGAACGTCACGTTCCGCCGGACAACCCGGAAAGCAATTTTCGAATGGCGGCCGAAGCCATGATTTCCAGGTCGCCGCTCAAGCCGGAGCAGGTGACCCGAATCAAGGGAGAGTACCCCGATGCGGCCCGCGCAGCGGACGAATACGAGCAAGACATTCGCGCCTATTTCAAGCTGGCGGATGGCCAGTTTCCCCGCTTTGATCTGGTTCTGCTCGGCATTGGGAACGAAGGCCACACGGCTTCCCTCTTCCCCGGCACCAAAGCCCTGCATGAAAACCGGCGCATTGCGGTGCATAATTGGGTAGGAAAGCTGCTGGCGGAGCGGATCACGCTAACCGCTCCGGCGATTAACAATGCCGCGGGCGTGCTCTTCATGGTCACTGGAGCGGACAAAGCGCCGGCGCTGACCGCGGTGCTCGAGAGGGCCTACGAACCGGACCAGTTGCCCGCGCAGTTGATTCAACCGGTGAATGGCGCGCTGCTGTGGCTCGTAGACGAAGCTGCGGGCAGCCTGCTGACCCAGGCAATTCGCGAGTAGCATAGGAGAGCGAGATGGCGACAACAACGACCGCTGGAAAAATTGAATCCTATCTCGGGGCTAAGGCGGAATCTCTGCTCGGCTTCAAATCGCCAAAGATCGCCAAGGAACGGCTCCATCTTCCCGGGCCGGATTTTATCGACCGCATCTACGCCGCAACCGATCGCAATATCCGTGTGCTTGCCAATCTCCAGCGCATGTTCAGCCACGGTCGTCTCGGCGGAACCGGCTACCTCTCCATTTTGCCCGTCGACCAGGGCATCGAGCATTCCGGCGGCGCGAGCTTTGCCAAGAACCCCGATTATTTTGACCCGGAGAACATCGTCAAGCTCGCCGTCGAAGGCGGTTGCAACGCCGTGGCCTCTACGTTTGGCGTGCTCGGCGCCGTCGCCCGCAAGTACGCCCACAAGATTCCCTTTATCGTCAAAATCAATCACAACGAGCTGCTCACCTTCCCCAATAGGTTCGACCAGGTTCTTTTCGGCACCGTCGAGGAAGCTTTCAACATGGGCGCATCGGCCGTGGGTGCCACGATTTACTTCGGCTCCGACCAGAGCACCCGCCAAATCGTCGAAATCAGCCAGGCTTTTGTCCGCGCCCACGAACTCGGCATGGCCACCGTTCTCTGGTGCTATCTCCGCAACAACGCCTTTAAGAAGGACAAGGACTATCACCTCTCGGCCGACCTCACCGGCCAGGCCAATCATCTCGGCGTCACCATTCACGCCGACATCATCAAGCAAAAAATGGCCGAGAATAATGGCGGTTACGCCGCACTCAATATGGGCGACTCCAGCTACGGCAAATTCGATAAGCGCATCTACACCGACCTCTCCAGTGATCACCCCATCGATCTCTGCCGCTATCAAGTCGCCAACTGCTTCATGGGTCGCTCCGGCTTGATCAACAGCGGCGGCGCTTCCGGCGCGAACGATTTCGAAGAGGCGGTGGCCACCGCCGTGATTAACAAGCGCGCGGGCGGCACTGGCCTCATCTCCGGCCGCAAGGCTTTCCAGCGCCCTATGAAAGACGGCGTGCAATTGTTGAACGCTATTCAGGACGTCTACCTAAGCCCGGATGTAACCATCGCGTAGCGGCCACCTTCAGGTGGCCATCTTCTTCTCCGCCCTCGTATGGGCATTTCTATTCACATGCACGCCTCAATCCATGAAACTAATTGATGCCCCGCGCATCTTAACTCCCGTCTGAAAGCTGAGGAGCGTAACGTGTCGAATAGGCTTCAAGGCAAGGTTGTGGCCATCACCGGCGGCGACCAGGGAATTGGCCGCGCCATTGCGGAGCGGCTCGCCCAAGAGGGCGCAGACGTAGCTCTTTGCTACCGAAAGAACAAACCGGGCGCAGATGAGGTCGTAACGGTCATCAAGGCTCTGGGCCGGAAGGCCGCCGCCATCCAATGCGACGTCGGAAAGATCGCCGACGGGCAAAGATTTATCAGCGAAGCCGTCGCCCAGCTCGGCAGAATTGAAATCCTGGTCAATAACGCCGGGCTCGAGCGTCGCGCCGATTTTTGGGACGTGACCGAAGAAGATTACGACGCCGTCCTCAACGTAAATCTAAAGGGCGTCTTTTTCATCACCCAGGCTTTCGTGCGCCATCGCCAGAGCGTCAAGAATGACGGCAAGATCATCAACATCAGTTCCGTCCACGAGGAGCTTCCCTTCCCGCATTTTACCTCCTACTGCGCCAGCAAGGGCGGCCTCAAGATGATGACGCGCAACCTCTCCATTGAGCTCGCGCCGCTCGGCATCACCATTAACAACATCGCTCCCGGTGCCATCGAGACGCCCATCAACACCAAGCTCTTGAATGATCCGGCCAAGCTCAACGCCCTGCTCGCCAACATTCCCCTCAAACGTCTCGGCAAACCGCAGGATGTCGCCAGCGTTGCCGCCTTCCTCGCCAGCCCCGAGTCCGACTACGTCACCGGCACAACGTTTGTCGTCGACGGCGGCCTCACGTGGAACTACCAGGAACAGTAGTCCCGCCCGCGCTCTGTCAATGCTTGCGCCCCTCAACGCGGTGATATTCGAACAAAGAAGAGTGGCTGGTCAAATTCCACGCTCGCCGGCCAACCAGTCATCCCACCAACTCATGCCGTGACTTCCCATATTCAGAATTCTGGCACGTTTCGCCGGGTTCATATCTACGAATAGCGCGTTTTCATTGCGGTAGCACGTTCAAATCCCCTCAGATAGGCCCAGATTCGGATCTAAAGAATCAATCCCGCAACGCCCGTGCGGGATCGGTGCGGGTGGCGCGCCAGGCGGGCAGGAAACACGCTGCCAACGAGGCGATGGTCATAACTACGAATGCCGACCCGAACGCCAGTGGGTCGCGTGGGCTGACCTTGTATAAGAGGCTCCCAAGTAGCCGCGTCAATCCAAGTGCCGCCGCCGCACCAAAAGCCACGCCGCCAGCCGTCAATGCCAAGCCGCGCGACATCACCAGCCGCAAGAGATTGGATGCGCCGGCGCCGAGCGCCATGCGCAGTCCCAGCTCGCGTGTGCTCTGGGACACCGCATACGACATCACGCCGTAGAGTCCGATGGCAGCAAGTAGCAGCGCCAATCCACTCAAAACGCCGACTAAAGTTACGGCGACGAGCTGGGGCGATGTCGAGCGATCCAGTTGTTCCTGCAGGGTGATCACCTCGTAGAGGGCAAGATTTGCGTCCAGTGCGTGCACCTCACGCGTCAGCGCCGCCGCCATGGTCTCCGGGCTCAGCGGCGTTCGGATATACAAGCCCGCCCCGACCGTGAAATTCTGGCGCCGAGGCACATAGAAAAAGGGTTTCGGTGTCTCCCGAACGCTCTCGTACTTGGAATCTTTTGCTACACCGATCACCTGCATCCATCGGCCCTTAACCTGAACGCGCTCACCGATTGGATTCCTGCCGCGCCAATACCTCGCGGCCATTGTTTCATTCACGACGGCCACCAGAGCGGCCTTTTCGTCGTCCGCTCGCGTGAATTCGCGGCCGGAGACTAAGGGGATCCCCATGGTCTTGAAATAATCTGGCCCCACTTCGTTGTATTGCACCGTGGGCTGCTCTTCGGGCGGCGGCCGATAGCCGTCTAGGGCAATCGGCGACGAAGAAAAGCTCCCATAGCTGAGCGGCGTCATTCGCGCGAACGCTGCCGACTCAACGCCAGGCAGCGCCTTCACGCGATTGAGGAGTTCGTCCTGGAAAGCCTGGGCGCGCTGGGCATCGTATCCCGCCGATACCAAAAGGACGGCAGTGTCCAGCACTCCGTGTGTCGAAAACCCCGGGCTGCTATTTCGAATTTTCTGTAAGCTCTGCAGCAGGAGCCCTGCTCCGACCAGCAAAACGAAACTCAGCGA
>WNFH01000566.1_pt1 | contig 34938 bp, 45 predicted proteins | sample 5400411 | NCBI WGS metagenome assembly WNFH01 (sample SAMN13153347, study PRJNA577476) | soil metagenome | isolation source: 200 cm saprolite under Douglas fir tree site 2 hole 3 | place: USA:California | collected 2015-04-18 | reverse complement strand
ACGGCTTCGGTTTCGCTCTGATCGAGAGTTCAGTTCAAGGTCGCTACCAGAGGACACAACGAATGGGATCCTGTCCAACGCGAGCTTGGTGTTATTTACAGGAGAACGTACATTCAACGCTAGCACGGCACCACCACCCCGCCACACGGGACCGATGTCTGTGGGCTCGCGCCGCAACGTGACGTCCGCGTCGAGCTTGCCGGCGGCAATAAGGTCGGCGGGCACATTCTTTTTCACTCGGCGTGCCAACTCCACCAGCGGCTGGAGGGGCAAGTTCTGGGCCAGCATGGTCAGATCGTAGGTGCGAAGTGGGGACAGCAGGGCCGCGCTGCCCTTCACCACAATTCCACCCCTGCCGACCGGAGCGCGGCAGGCAAGTTGCGAGACAACGTGGTCCGAGGAGCTGTAATGGCCGCTGCAACGGGCGGCCAATCGCAAGGCCTGGTCGCCGGCAATGTCATAGCGACGGAAATCCTGAATAGACGCGTCTGTGACCACCGCAAGATCCCCCGGCGTACCTGTAAGCGACGCGGAGAGTCCGACAGCGCCTCTCCATCCCTTGTCCTGGCCCAAAGTCAGCTTTGTCACCTGGCCGAGCTGGGCTCCCTCCCACTGCACCGTGAACTGCAACGGGGTCTCGTGCAGATTGGCGGCCCGCTGCCAGGAACCGTCGACCTCGAGCACGCCAGTGTCGCTGAGGTTCAAATCGGTGCGCATCGGTTGCGCCGTTAAGCGCACGCCCCAAACATTTTCCGAGTCCTGCCATAGAGCGAAGTTGGCTTCGGTCAGGGTATAGGGCTTCTTTTCCTGTCCAAACTTGAAGTTGATCCGGCCATGGTCGGCCTCAATATAGGGAAAGCCGGGCCGCACTTCGTTTCTCGCTTTGGCGGTGGGTGCAACTGGCGTTCTGGCGGCGCGCTCGAGCAGATTCTCGAGATTCCAGTGTCCGTCATTATTGCGCACCAGGTTGAGACTTGGTTCGGTGAGGCTGAGACGAGCAATCTCCAGCCGTCCACGCAAAAGAGAACTCACGCGCACCAGGGCGACCACGTCGGATGACTGCAATACTGGCTCGGCGCCAAAGGCCGGATCGTCGTGGACAACAAAACTTTCCAATTCGAAGCCAGGCTGAGGCAGCAAGCGCAGGGTAACGGATCCCACGTCCACCTGCCGTCCTAACGACAGGCTGATGGAGCGCACAATCCGCGTGCGTAGCCGTTGCGCCCCAGGACGCGCCAGAAACAACGCCAGCACCAGGGCGATGCCCGTGACCACTCTGCCGCGTCTGGAGCCGAAAAATTTCAACGAACCGCCTTCAAGGTCCGCCGCCAGCGGGTCTCGTCAAAAAAATGGATGACCACGTGCGCCAGAAATCCCACCCGCTCACTGATGGCTGTATGCAAATACTGGTTCGGCGGCGTTTCGAACGACCAGTAAATGAACATGGGTCTCCCAATCACATTTTCCTTCGGGATAAATCCCCAGAAACGGCTGTCGTAACTCACCTCGCGATTGTCCCCCATCGCGAAATAACTATCGGGGGGGACTAGCAGGTCGTCGCCCTGAATATATTGCGGTAAACGTTGTTGCCAGTCCGGAAACAGTCGGTTGTAGTCGGATGGCGGCACGGCAGGGAAGTTGTCGCGATAGTCGTTGGGGCCTTCGTCGCTGTTGTGGATGACATAGGGCTCATCCAGTTTCTCCCCGTTGCGAAACACCACCCCATTGCGCAAATGGATGCGATCTCCGGGGACGCCGATAATCCGTTTCACCACGTAAAGGCCGGGCTCTGCGGGCGAAAGAAAGACAACGATATCCTGACGCCGTATGTCCCGGTAGGGCAGAAGAGGCCCAGTCCAATGCGTCGCCGGAGCGAACTGTACTCGGTTCACGAAGACGTGGTCGCCGACCAGCAGTGTGTTCTCCATCGAACTGGACGGGATTTCGAAGGCTTGCAGGACAAACGTGATGATAAACAGACCCGTCACCAGCACTGCAGCCAGCGACGCCAGAAACTCGACGGTGGTTTCGCGCGGCTTTTCTTCCTGTTGTTTTTCCTTTTTGGCCAATGGATCTTTCCCGATCGGGGCTGCGTTCCGCCTTATTTAACGATTCGAAATGTGCGGTCCCAGCGGGTCATCTGCAATAAATGGGTCGCAGCATAAACGAAATGATAGAGTTTATCACCTGGGGTCGGGGAAAGCGGTATATCCTGACCCTCGTTCCGGATCGACCAGTAAATCAGCAAGGGACGCCCGATGACATTTTCTTGCGGGACAAACCCCCAGTAGCGGCTGTCCAGGCTCTCATCACGATTATCGCCCAGAACAAAGTAACTTCCCTGTGGAATAATCAGCTCGCCGTCCTCGACTAATTTTTTCATCTCCAGCCACCAGCCGCCTTCCAGACCTGGAACCGGGAGGTTCAGGCGTGGGAACTCGTCCCGGAACGCATCGTGGGCGGAAGAGGTGTAGCGGACGTAGGGCTCCTGCAGAGGATTGCCGTTGACGTACACCTGCCGGTTGATCAGCCGTACCCGGTCGCCGGGAACGCCCACAACGCGCTTCACAAAATGCTGGGTCGGGTGCACAGGGTAGCGAAAGACAATAATGTCTCCCCGGCGCACCTGCCGGTAGGGCATCAACCAGTCCCAGACTTCGGCTCCGCCATAACGCATTTTGTCTACCAGCAGGTAATCCCCGATTAGAAGGGTGTTTTGCATCGATTCGGAGGGAATCTGGAAGGCCTGCACGATGAAGGTGATAACGAAAACTGCGATCACCACGGTCACCAGCAACGATTGCAACGAACTCAGTGTGTCCGCCTGGGGATGTTTGTCCATTACTTCCATTCCGGGTTCACTGTGCGCGTTCGTTGCGTTTGGCGCGGCCATTGGGCTCCACAGGCACGGTGGCAAGATATTCCAGCACCTGGTGGGCGGCGTCCTGCTCCGCATTTTTCTTGGTGGACCCTTCCGCGCGGCCCACAAACTCGGGTTTGCCTTCGTGGTCGAGCGGTTGCAAGCGCACCTCGACCGTGAAGGTCTTGTTGTGTTCCGGGCCGCGCTCTTTCACCAATACGTAAGATGGTTGTGGCCTTCCGGTCGCCTGCAATTTTTCCTGCAACGCAGATTTGTAATCCGTCACCGGCAAACTGCTGCCGTTCGACGCAATCCGGTCCAACTCCGGCGTGACGATGGATCGCAGCACGAACCGGCGCGCCACCTCCAATCCACCATCGAGATAAATGGCTGCCAAAACCGCCTCCAGCGCATCCACCAAAAGGGCGGTCTTGTTGCGGCCTCCGCTCTTTTCCTCGCCCCGCCCCAGGTTGAGGTAATGCCCTAACTCCAATTCTTGTGCCACCCGGATGAGGTGCTTTTCGCTTACCAGGTGGGCTCTCAGCTTGGAGAGTTCCCCCTCGCGAAAGCTTGGAAAGCGTCTAAACAGTTCCTCTGTGGTCACAAAGCCAAGGACGGCGTCCCCCATGAACTCCAGTTGCTCGTTGTCTCCCACACGCGTGCCCGCGGCGGCTTGCAACGCCTCCAGCTCACGGGCCTGGGAACTATGGGTCAAAGCCTGCTCCAGCAGCTGGGTGCGCGCGAATTGGTGTCCCACGGCTGCCTGCAGGATCGCAATGTCACGAGACTTCATGGTTTGCACAGCGATAAGAGACACCCATCCCCGTAACGGAAACATGGCCGGACGTAGTTGAGTCCGCAGCGAAACTAAAAATGCCTGGCAACGACCAAGTCGGCCCGGCAGCGCCAAGCGCCCACTGCGCCAGCGTCGGGAACCCGCTAATTCTTAGGCGCAGGATTCTGCGAACTGGGCGGCTTGGCTGGTGTGCCGCCAGTCAACTGGATCAGCCGGTCGCGTTCATTGCGGGACAAGCCGGCCAGCGTTGAGCCCTGGTTGCTCTCTGTCATTTGCACTGCTTGATTGGCAAACTTCAGCGCTTCCGGATATTTTTCCTGCTTGTCCAGAGAAAGCGCCAGCCGCAACACCGCCAGAGGATCGGGCTGCGAGGGGAAGGCATCAATGGATTTGCGGAAATAGCCTTCCGCGTCCGGGTATTTCTCCCGGGTGTATTGGATCGTGCCCAATACGTAATATGAGCTGGAGCGCAGAAAGCCCTTGTATTCATCGACCTTGTCCTGGGGAGTACCCGGCGGGACGGTAATGTCGGTGTCGGTAGTTTCCACCGCGTGCAGGGCCATTTTCGTACCTTCGTCCAGACGCTGATCCTTATCCAGATCGGACTCTCGCGTGCGTTCCGCTAGAACCTGCGCCACGCCCACCAAAGCCTCGGGATCATCGGGATCAAGCTTCAGCACCTTGCGGCCCATTTCCATCATCTGGTCGGCCTTGTTGGCAGTCTGGTAGGTGTGCATTGCCGTTCGGTACAGCAGAACGCGCAACTCGCTATCGGGGAACTTGGCGGCAAAATCGTCCGCCGCTTTCTCCAGCGCCGCAGGGTCAGTGTTCGCCGCCGCCACTTTGTAGGCGTCAAACTCGGGCTGGGTCTTGGCTTGGGGTGGTCGTTTCCCCACAGGCGGCTGCGCTGGTGCGGCACCCGCTTGGGCAGGAGCCGATTGTGCTGCTGGTGCTTTATCTTGTGCCGAGACGAATGTCGCCAGTGCCAGTATCACGACCAGCATTGTTGCTCGCTTCATGCTTTCTCCTTGGGGCAATTTCCTTCTTGATATCGTCATATCGTTGCCACGCCCTACTGTGGATGGCTGTGGGGCTCATACGGTTGCCGCAACCCCAACTCGGCGGCAGCCTTGGCCTCGGGCAATGCGGAGCCCGCGCTCTCGGCCGCACGGTAATGGTCGAGCGCCGCCGGTCGATCTTCCTGCAAGTCGAAAATTCTTCCCAGAAAAATATGTGACCAGGCTACCACCTTCGGTTCGTGCGCCACTTCCAGCGCCTGCTCGAAATAATTGCGAGCACCCTGCATGTCGGAATTATGGGTGGCCACTTCCGCCAGGATGAAAAGCGCCCGGCCTGGATCTTCGTTTTTTTCTTCCAGGGCCTGCTGCGCCAGCTTTTGCGCACTCTCTGCATCCCCTGCGGTCAGACGCTTCTCGGCGGCCACTAGCAACTTTCCCTCCGCCGGACGGGAAAGATGCAACAACTCCGGATCGGAATTGGTGGCAAATGTTATCTGGGTCACACGCTTCTGCTCTTTTCTTACGTCAATATCGCCCACCAGATCGCCGTACGCATTGCGCAGGCCGGCCGGATCCTTCTCAAATCGTGTCAGCGCCTCATAAAAGTAGGGGGCCAGGATAAACCCTTGCTGCGCTGAATTCTCCACTGCTTGTACCCGCTCGGCCTCGGGTGCTTTGGCCGATCCCCCCGTCCGCGCCTCGATCGCCCGGATAAAACACTCTGTAACCAGCAGCGAGACATCGCTCTTGAAGCTTTCGTCCATGGGCGCCGTTTTAACAGTTTGGAGCAAGGGTTCCAGACGCTTCATCGCCGTCGGATACTTCATCGCCAGGGGATCCAGCAGGTAGTGCAGGTAAGTGTGCCGGATCTGCTCGATCTTGAGCGATGAGCCAGTGCCCGGGGAAATCACAACGTAATAATCCGATCCATAATTTCGGGCATTGGTTTGCCCGGGCGCGCCCATGGGGTCGATGTAAACGGTGAATTCCCGCCCTAGGCGGCCCGCCGACGGCAGCTTCAGATAGATTTCCGTGTCGAACAATATCTTGGCCAGCGGCTGGTGATAGCGCTCAGTCAAGGCAGAGAGGGCCTGGCGATCTCCTTCCCAGATGCTGTGCAAACCGGCCGTCTCGTAAAATTTCTGCATCAGCGGCAGGATCCCCAGCACGGCCGTGGCATCCGGAGGCATGTCCGCTTCCTTCACCTTGGCAGTCAGATTGGGCGCCGGCTGGAGATACAGCGCCAGCGAAATGTACTGGGACAGCGTTTTGGAGGCGTCCGGCTGCCGATGTTCGTCGTAATACTTGCACATGGCCTGAGTTGCGTCCTTGGCCTCCTGCGAACTGTCGCGAGCGCGAGCCACCTCGGAGCGAACCCGCGACCGGAGCGGGTCTGAGACACCCAATTCCTGATCGTATCCACAGGTGTTGATGGCGGTAAGCACGGTGAACAGGGCCTCGCTGGTGTCCAGTGCCACGCTGCTCTGATTCTGCCCGGGCGAGAACTCCGCCAGCAAGGCAATCAGGACCACGCAAAGCGATCGTCTGAACCTGTGACTCAGGGGAAGCCTCCTGCAAGGATGGCCGGAATGCGGGCTACGATCGAGCCAGCTGCTATCTATACCATTTTGCTATCTATCAGTGTAAGGGGTAACCCGCCGCAGAATCAATGCACGCTGTTGCAGTTTCTTATTCGGAGCTACTCTTGACAGCCAGGCACCCACCGCGGCAGACGTTATGGCTTGACGTTATCCCTTCACGCTGACGCGAGAGAAAGACAATATCGCCCGCCCCGTCGTCGGCCGGCCCATGGAGAGCGCGGGACGGAAGGTCGTGAAGGTGGTGAAGATTAGCATATTTTTCTTCAACTGGGGCAGCAACGGGTCGTTTTCCTTGGAATCGGAAAGAATGCGGTAATCCTGCACTCGTCCCTTCGAGTCCACATAAGCCTCGATCACCAGCGAGTCGTCGTTGATGGAGTCCAGTGCCGACCCGAAGGCTGACTGTTGCAGCTGCGGCGCGGTGTGTAGCATCAGGGGAACGTCGGAATTGTCCGCCTGCAGGGGCGCCATGAATCCCATCAAGACTACGAAGATCACAACCGCCGCCGAGAGACCCGCCGTCGCCGGCACCATGAACACATTCAGTGCATTCTGCAAGCGAATCTGGGCCCCATCCAGATATCGGCGCCTGGATTGTGCCACCTCTTGCGAAATTGCCACCTGAAGTTTCAATGCCAGGTCGGCCGGCGCCTTCCGGGGCCCTACCCGGGCCAGCAGCTGCTGCGTGCGGCGCAGCGAAACATAGTGCTTCCGGCAGGGATGGCAGGACTCCAGGTGGCTGCTGAGATCGCGCATCTGGGTGCCGGTCACGGCTCCGTCGAGGTAAGGCGAAAACAACGGCTTGGCTTGGGTGCACGTCATCGGGCTACCTCGATCGCAGAAACCGCGCATGGAGCTTCTGGTCCTTCGCTCGTCCCTTGTGGAAGGCTCAACCCGAGTTGTCGCCCATTTTCCATCACGTATGTCGTCAGACGCCGGCGCAATGCTTCCCGACCGCGGGTCAATCGCGATTTCACCGTTCCCAGCGAAACCTGCGTGATCTCCGCAATCTCTTCGTATGACATATCCTCCAGATCGCGCAAGATTACCGATGTGCGGTAAGGTTCCGAGATCTGCCGTAGTTCTTGCTCCACCCGCGCCCGGACTTCCTCGTGCACCACGCTTTCGAACGGTGATTCGCGCTCATCCACTAGCGTATCGCCCATACCAGACGCGCTCATCCCGTTCTCGTCCGGGGTCGGCTCGATCGATGTTTCCTTCGCCTTGTGCCGGAACCACCAGCGCCGCCGGTTGGAAGCCTCGTGTACCGCAATGCGATAGATCCAGGTCTTCAGGCTGGACTCCCCGTGAAAATGCTTCATTCCACGGAATACTTTCAGGAACACTTCCTGCGTCGTATCGGCCGCGTCCGCTGGGTCGTTCACGATGCGATACACCAGACTGTAGATGGGTTGGTGGAATTCGCCAATTAACCAGGCGTAGGCATCTTCCGAGCCAGCTTTCAGTTCGGCCACAATCGCCGATTCCTGGGCCCGAATTCCTAGCGCACCTGCAAGATCACCCAAGGTGGTTGCTCCCGCCATGAATGTCACGGCGTCACCCCCCATTATAGGTTCTTTCGGTCCCAACCACCCCAAAGTAATACCTGTTCGACGTCCGACCCCTTACGCGTCTGAATGTATAGACCCCACGGTGGGAGAGAGAGTTCCACGACCTTAACTGGAATAATTTCAATATCTTAAAGGGGTCAACTTGCGCCGCGAAGCCCTTGCACAGGTCTTGGTATCAGGGGAAGCCGCTGAAAATCCGGGGCTGGGCTAGCTAGTTCCGCCTGGCAAGGTTATGCCAGAAGCGACCGTATGTCTTGGCTTTCGAGGGTTCGCTGCGGAGCGCCGTGTCTGGCGACGATCGGCATGGCTCTGCCCATTTGCTCCGTGGTCAGGATTGCATCTGGAAAGGCGCCCAACTGAGCAGCAGCAGCATTGGTTTGCTGAGCGCGTAGAAGGAACGATATGAAACTGTCTTGGAGCGTACGCCATGAATTGGCTGCATGAAGCCCGGACCGAACATGTATGCTGCTTTGAACGGCACGGCCAGCGGCGCGTTCTCTGTCCTGCCTTTGACTCGCGCCCCACATGCTTCGTCCGTGTTCCGAACTGTCAGTGCCATCACCCGAGACGTAGACACCCGAGACGTAGACAAAGATCATCCGCGGATTAAGCCGGGACAGGGTCTTTGCTCCCGCCAGGTGATCCCATAGGTAACCCGTTCGTAAGCATCCTCACTTCATTCCGAAAGAGGACACGCCAAGACATAAAGAGGCAAACATCAAAACCCGAGAACGTGGCCTGGATGGAAGAGTAGCCCCACAGATCCGGATGCACGATCTCCCGCAGCTTGGAGTGCTGGGCACCGGAAGCCCCTTCGTCCCTTCGTCCAATCGTTTGAACCAGGCGCACATCAGGATCTAGCAGGCATTCCCGCAGAACACCCTGGCCGATCATCCCTGGGACTCCGAAAAGAACTACGTTCATGTGGTTTCAGCCCAACCGAGCCGCAGCGGGTCGCCCCTGCCTCCGCCGCGGTAATCTGCCGGGCCTACTGCGGTTTAGTCGCTGGGGTTGGAGCCGGGGCGGGGTTTGGGGTTGTGTTTGGCTTGCTCGCAGCCTTCTTTTTGGCAGGTTTCTTCGCAGGGGCGGGCGCAGTGTCGTCTATCACAGTCTTTTTTGGTGGCTCCGCACTCGTGTTGGCCTGTGCGCTCTGGAGCGCCGCGCGCAGGCGAGTCACCTCGATTTCCTTGGCGCCCGCCAGACTCTCCATGCGGTCGGCAAAGGCACGTCGCGCCTTCTCGAATGCACTCAGGTCGTTTTCCAGCGATTGGAACTCATCCTTCGAGCCAAATGCTCCGGTCGACTCGGCTACGGACCCGAACACGTTGTAGAGCGCGTCCAGATTACGATAGAGCTTAAAAGTGGCAGTAAGGTTCTCGGGAGACGCCTTAAGGTCCGCGATCATCTCCGGCAAAGCCGCCTGTAGGTTACGCTGCACCGATTCCACATTATCCTGCGTTTGCCGCTTGCTCCCCGAATCAACCTTCCATTTGTCGATGCGCAGCTTGGCCAAATCCAGCTGCGTCGCCTGCGATGCCTGCTCCAGCTGCGAAAGCATCCCGTTCAACTGATTGACGGAAGAGTAGGACACCGGACCCTGGGTCACGGGCTGGTTGGCTGAAATAACCTGGGCGCTAACCGCGAGACAAAGCGGCAACACAGACAAACATCGCAAACGGAAGATAGGGTTTCGTCGCATTAGAGGTTGTCGCTTAGAGATTGCCGCAAGCGTCCATCAGGATACTAAGTTTCCCGGCTTTCGCAAAATGAATGACATCACATCATAAAGATGCCGTAGATGGCCGACGGGTTTGACTATCAATAGCCAGTAAGCGAGAATTGAGTCGGCTTCAACCCCTCGTACAACGCTGGTGTCTGCTCACGTGGGCCTGTGGCGCAGCTGGGAGCGCGCTTCCATGGCATGGAAGAGGTCGTCGGTTCGATCCCGACCAGGTCCACCATAAATTCAGCTACTTGCCGCGCCCTCCTTTTCCAGCTTGGTAGCATTTGGTAGCAAAACGCTGGTCCCATGCGTGACCTCTTCCAAGTTCGGAAGCAGTCGCAGTTCAGCGTTGATGGCATCGACCGTCGCCTGCACGCTTTCCGGAATCTCCTGCATGTAGACGTCAGTCGTCGTAGCTGTACGCGAATGCCGCATCAAACCTTGAATGTCCTTCACTGTGCCCTTCTTCTGTGCCAGCGTAGCGATAGTTCGCCGGATCACTTGGAAGGTGAGCTTGGGTAATTCAAGATCATCCGCCAACTTGTGCAGAACCCGCTTCCGGTAATTGTTTCCGTCCATGAACCCGCCTCTCTATGTTTGGGAAAATGAACGCCTCCGGAGACGAGTCGGAGGATTGCTGCTTCCAGAGCAGAAGGTCATCGGCCAATTCTTTCGGAATGTGGACGACACCCAAACTCCTTCGCGTTTTGCCCCACGGGCGAATTTTGCCTTTGTACACTGTTTCGATTAGCCGCATGGTACATTCGGCGTGGTTAAAGCACTTCCAGCGGAGAGCAAACAACTCGCCGGGCCGGAGTGCATTGGTCATGTCGAGTTCCAGAAGAATGCGGTCTCTAAGCATCAGCTTCGAGAGCGCATCTCGCAGCTGCGGCCACGTCAAGGTTGTCCTGTCCGTGTCGCGCAGTTGGGTTGGAACAGCCACTTTGCGAGCTGGGTCTTTGACGAGGAAGTCTTGGTCGACTGCCTCCGCAAAGATGTCCCGCAAGTACGCCCTAATCTGAAGCACCCTGTCCCTTGATCTGGTTCTCGCCAGACTGTTGAGATGGATTTGCAAGGTGAACTTATCGAAGTTCTCCAGCGGAATCCGCTCGAACGGATCGATCAGATCCCTCTGGATGATGAGCTTTTTCACCTTGGCCGTTTCTTCCTTCCAGTTCGCCTCTTTGAGAGGGAAAAAGCGGTTGCGGACGAACCACCCGAACGTAGCAGAGCTATCGTTCATGGCCCTGCCGCCGCTTGGTCCTGTCTGTCCGGTACGTCTGGTTATTTCGCGTTCCAGTTCTTCTCGCGCTTCAGGTGCCTTCATCTGCGACTTGAGCCCGAGAATCACCGAAACTACATCGCTCTTCTGCTGATTCGTGGTCGAGTCAAGAATGGACTTGCGAAAATATCCGTACCATTTCTTTCCACGGGGAACGACCCAACCCCTCTGATGCGACTTACCCATTTATTCCTCAATTTCTGCGGGGGAACAATTGGGCTTACCCCATTTTACCCGCGCTTCCTACGCAGGTGAGTGAGCCGTTCCCTTTCGTTGATGAAATTTTCAATCCTGCAATGATCCCAAACCCAGTCCTTCGTCACATTCAGCCGCTCGGCGACATCCTCGGCTGTGAGGAGAGGATCCTTCACAGGTCCCGCTCCGTCAGGTCTCTGTGAAGTTTGAGGCTGAGCGTTGAAACCCACAGCGGGCGACTCCCCTGAGGGCAATCCAGCAACAAATAGATCAACACACACGTTGGCACAAGCAGCACCGTCAGTTGCACAGACCCGTTACTCCTGCCTTTCGATGGATGGCTTGCCGCAGTTTGTGTTCTTGATCTGTGAAGGTAGACGAGAGCAGATCGCCTGGAGGGCAGCACCGCGCTGCGCAATCTCTTGGGGCGAGCAGAACGGAAATCATATAGATAAGGAGCACATCATGTTTCAAAGCAGAGGACCAGTAAGCTTTCACCCGTTGTTTACGGCCGAGGACATTGGCCTGCGCAAAGAGGCCAGTGTCGAACACGCAATCCAAGTATTCCTCTACATAGGCGAGGCAATGGCGTCGCGCTGGCTCCAAATGCCAAAGGGCGTCTTGCTGCTGCAAGCGGTCCCGAACAATCCGCAATCTGGGGCGATCTATCTGTACGACCGTGAACGGCAAATCTTCTACTTTGTGGTCTTTGAGCACGGGCGTGACGATAGCCTAACTGCGGAGGAATTTGAGCAACTGGTGACCGAATACGACTTGCTCTTCTGGGCTTCCAATCCCGATGTTCTTCGCGGCTCCGTCAGCCCGGCAATGGCCTAAGCAGATGAGGTGAGTCATGCATACGAAAGGCCAGGCAAATCTCAAAATGGCAACGCGGTATTTCAAGCTGTTTGTGAACCGCTTGGCCTACACCGTGCAATCGCCGAGGCCCGGCGTGAACGGTAAACACTATTACTACCGGCCGAATGACAACCGCCGGCTGACGCTTGAAACCATTCGGGAGCACCTAAACGGTCACCTGACCGTTGGCCTCTATGCCGCACTCAACCCGGCGACACAGCGCTCGAAGTGGGTGGCAATAGACGCCGACTACGGGAATGCACTCGACGACCTGCTCAAGCTGCAATGGGAGTTGCGCCAGGACGGCGTTGAGGCTGCGCTTGAGAAGTCCCGCCGCGGCGCTCATCTCTGGATCTTTGCCGCGAAACCACTGCTGGCGCGGCATTGCCGAATTTACATCTATAACCTCGCCCGTCGGTTGAGAGTCCCGGTGAAAGGAGGAGCAGGACTGGCGGAGGGAATCGAGGTATTTCCGCGCCAGGACGAGTTGGGACCGGATGAATTCGGAAACGGGATCAGAGGGCCGCTTGGCATCCATCGCGCCGTTGGGAGACGGTATTGGTTCTACGGGGCCGACTACAAACTCGATGCGCAGTTGGATTACCTGGAACGGCTCAAGAAGATCACGGAAGCGGAGATGGAGGCCTTCGTTGATGGCCTGGAGATGCCGCAGGAATTCCGGCCGCGACAGACGGTTGTGCTGCCGCCCTACGATCCCGCGCGGCGGGAATTCCGGATTCTCGACTATGTTCGGCCGGTGCGCAAACGTTCGGGAAATTATTGGGCGCGATGCCCGTCCTGCGCGGAGCAGGGACGAGATCGAGGCGGGGACAACCTGGCGATCTCGGTCGCCGACCCGCGCAAGTACAAGTGCTGGGCTGGCTGCCCGCGCGAAATGATTCGCGCCGCATTAGGGCAACCAATTCGAGTCAGGAAGGCTGGCTGAATATGAAGAATGTGGCAACAACTCAGGGGCATCAGGGGGATCATCGAGAGCTTTTGGCCCGGCAGGGTTTGCGCTTCCCGGCGGTCACCTTAAAGCATCTCCGCAGCGCCGGCATTTACTGCCAGCCATCCATCTCGATTGAACACCAGCACCTGGCGAAGAGGTACGTCCTTCGCGGCGTGGAATCGGGAGGAGCGGTGGCCGAACTGAGGGCCTATTCGAGTTTTGTAGACGAACAAGGCGCCCCTCTCTCCTGGCTGCAGCGCATCGACAGCATTGGTGTCAATGGCGTGCACGCAATCGTGGTTGCCCCGGTGCTCGTGCGTCTACAGATGCTGCGCATTGAACGGACGTATGACTTACTCATCACCCGGCACATTCTCGCGAGTTCCGCAAACCAGCAAAGGCCGCGGCTCGAAAGTTCGATCCTCTTCTACGGACGTAGAGGGAGCCTGGAGATGGAGCTTTGGGGGAAGGATGCAGCCTTCAGAGGCGCAGTCTGCCCCGTTTTCTACAGCCGGAGCGGAGAGACAGTCACCTTGCCGCGCGAACTTCAGACAGCAGCGGCGCGACTGACGTCTGCCGTTGCGTGTACAGGTTGCCGGCACTGCCATCTCCTCGAGCCGAAGCCCGTTGCCGCGGACGCTGCAAATGAGGTCACTGGGCCCGCCGAGCGAACAAATCGAGAGCGTGTTGATTTCGGTGCTGCCTGACGTATTGCGATGAACGAACCATTTGAAGCAAGCGTTCTGCCGGAAATCGACGAAGTCCTTGCGGACCCGGCCGCTTCCTTTTGGCTCAAAGCCGCTCTGCATTCGGCATTGTCTCGTGATCCAGTTGATGCCGCTAATGATTCGGAGATCCTGGCCCGACTACTAGAACGAAGATGTCGGGAAATCATCGAGGCGGCGTCGAAGCATCCCACCCTTCCGGCGGCTTGAAGCGAGGTTCTGCGACTCCCTCTGCTGAACCCGTAGCAGGAACACTCGTCCTCCCCGCTCCAAAAACGAGACCCAGTCGCCCGTCCGCTTCCTCAATCAGACTTGAAGACTAATTTGCCAGATCGGTTGAGAAGAGCTGAACGTACTCCTGTCCCTCCCACTTCCCCACTGACCATGCCCACGACTTCTCGGGGCATCCTCAGGAACCCTTTGATGATTGGAGAACAAAATGCCGAAAAGCATAAACAAAGTGATCCTCGTCGGAAACGTAGGTGCGGATCCCGAAGTCAAGTACACGCCGAGTGGTGTCCCGGTTGGGAAATTCAGCATTGCCACCAATGAACGCTTCAAGAACAAAAGCGGCGAGTGGCAGGACAGGACAGAGTGGCACAACATTGTCGCCTGGCAGAGGCTCGCCGAGATCGTTGGCGAATATGTGTCCAAGGGCTCGAAAGTATATATCGAGGGGAAGCTTCAGACCTCAAGCTGGGAGGACCGGCGGAGCGGCGAGAAGAAGTACCGGACGGAGATCGTGGCTCGCGACCTCGTACTACTGGGCTTGCGAGAGAACGGCAACTCGAAACAGGGACACGCCACCAGCGGCGAACAGCGTGAGCCTGACGATGCCGGGTCTGGCGAAATCACGGACGAGGATATCCCTTTTTGAGGGGACTCACCCAGACCTCAGTAGTTCAGAAATGAACCGAATAGGAGAAAATCATGAGCCCTGCGAATGGACACGCAAATGGCGCTGCAGTCAGTCAGTCCAGTCAAACCACAGGACCTCTTGCGGCGGCAGACGTGCTGGATGTACCCGCGACGCCACCATTTGCCTCTCAGAAGGTCCAAGAACTGTTCAAAGAATTGGCAGTCCCTTTCGATCCCTCAGTGATCGAGTGGCGCGTCACCAATGCCACCAAAGATAAGACCCGGGGCCAAGTGATCCCTTACGCAGATCAGAGAGCGTACACCGACCGCCTGAATGCTTTGGTTACCCCCGCGGGCTGGACGCGGAAATACGCGATCCATACCAGCGCAAACTTCCAGCGAGGCAAGGACCAGACGATCGTTGCCAAGATCCTCGTGACATGCGAGCTGACGATCTTTGGTCTCGGTTCCCACTCGGCGACAGGAGAGGAGTGGGCGGACGACGACAATGCGGGTACGAGCGCAGAAGCGCAGGCTTTCAAGCGGGCTTGCTCCTGCTTTGGCCTGGGTCGGTACCTGTACCACTTCTCAGGAGTGTGGGTCGACCTCGACGAGCGAAAGGGACCTAAGAGCATTCCCAAGCCGTTCGGCTGGGCGACACCGCAGGGTTGGCGTCAGGGCCTGAGGCCTGGCCAGGAAGGGACCACCATAGTTGCGAATTCTCCTTCCGGTGGAAATTCCGATAACGTGCCCAGGCCACATGGGCGCCACGAGAGTCCTGAAGAACTGTGCGCCTTGGTTCGCCAGATCGAACCGCTGGCAGAACCGTTGGGCAAACGTCTCTATCGCGGGATTCTGAGACGTGTTGCCAGGGCATGGAGTCCGACAGAAATTCATGACACCGATGTCCTACGCAAGGTGTTGGCGCAGATGCAGTCCGCGGAACGGGGCTTGCGGCGCCTGGAGGCAGCCTTGGACAGAGTTGGCCCCGAAACATTGGTTCCTATTCTCCGCTCATTACGACTCAATGCGCTCTCTCAAGTCGACAATCTGGTCGATCTCAAGAAAATCGTGCTTGCAGTTGAACTAGCGGCGAAATGTGACGGCTAGGCGAAAGCACGCAAGCCTCTCTTTCTATTGACGTTAGAGTGATGGAAAAGCTGTTGTGCAAAATATACAATCGTATTGGATATTTAGCATATGTGGATTCCTCGTGATCTTGAACCCCGTTTGCACCGGTCTGCCCGGACCCGTCCCGTTGTTGTGCTAACGGGCGCGCGCCAGACCGGCAAGACTTCTACTTTTCGACGGCTATTTCCCCAACACGAATTCGTATCGCTGGATCTTCCAACCGAAGCCGAACAAGCGGAAAAGGAGCCACAAAGCTTCCTTCGGCAGCACCCGGCGCCAGTCATCATCGATGAAGTGCAGTACGCGCCAGGGTTGTTTCGATACCTTAAGGTGGTAGTGGATGCGAGCCGGAACCGCCATGGGCAGTTTCTTCTCACCGGCTCACAAAAGTTTACCTTGATGAAGAGTGTGTCTGAGTCACTGGCCGGGCGGGTAGACATTGTGGAACTGGAGACGCTTTCCTTGGCGGAGATCCAAGCTGCCCTGCCACAGACCACGCCCAAAAACGCGATCGTACAAGGAGGATTCCCTGAACTGCACGCAGATCCCGACATCGATCACGTTACTTTCTATAATTCGTATCTCGCCACGTACCTGGAACGCGATGTACGCTCGCTGGCCAACGTTGGTAGCTTGCGTGATTTCGAGCGCTTTTTGCGTGCTTGTGCCCTCCGTTCTGCGAATCTGTTGAACAAGGCGGATTTGGCGCGGGATGTGGGTATCTCTCCGAGCACCGCCAACCATTGGCTGTCCGTGCTGGAGGCTTCCGGGCAGGTCGTACTCCTTGAGCCTTGGTTTTCGAACCGCACGAAGTCGATCGTGAAGAGTCCCAAACTCTACGTGTCCGATACAGGCGTGCTTTGTGCATTGCTGAACATCCGCAACGTAGAGGATCTGCGCCAGTCACCGGCAGCAGGCGCGGTTTGGGAAACATTCGTCTTTGCCCAACTGCGAGCCAGGGAACGACGTGCGGGACGCGTGGGCAGCTTGTTCTTCTGGCGCGACCGCACGCGTGAAGTGGACTTCGTTGTCGATGCAGCTGGGAAATTGGAACTTTATGAAGTGAAGTGGAATGAAGTACCGACTGTGGGCGATACCGTCAATTTGGAGTTTGTCCGCAATGTGGTCGGCAACTCACGGATTGCCAGCGGCGCGGTGGTATGCCGCACTTCCAAAAGTTATCCACTCGGTAACGGGTTTCGGGCTTTACCGGTAACGGATTTGGGCTAGTTACAGGTCAAAACAGCAAATCAGCTGCGACTTTTCGGTCTATGGAAGCGAGCATGACTGGACCAATACAGAAGCGAGACTTTGCCGCGGAGCTTGGAACCCTTGGTTATCCAGACTTTTCCTACCTCAAAGCAACGATGACGCCGAAGCCTGATGAAGTGTTGCTGGACGCACTGGGTGAACCGGATCTCGATGCCCGGGTTCTCGAGGGTTTGCCCTGGTTGGCACTGACCTACATGGACATGGACTGGGATTGGTTGATACAGAACGCCAAGTGCATCAGCGGCAAAACCGGTTGGGTTTCGTGGTCTCCCTGGCGCGTGAACTGGCGGAAGGCAAGAACGACCGCCATGGCTCAACGAAGCTTCGGCAGTGCTTAGATATCTTGGAAAGGGCGCGCCTTTCGCAAGAGGACACCTTCTGCCATGACTCGATGACCCAAACTGAAAGAGCATGGGTGCGTGAGCATCGTTCTCCCACCGCGGCCCGCTGGAATCTCCTCACAGACATGAAGGCAGAACAACTTTCCTACTCCCGGTGATACTCAACCCGTTGACCCCCTTGATAGCCGTTCCCACTATTAAAGGATAGGCCGCTATCATTTAATAGCGGTAATCCTTATTAAAGGATGCCTTCTGCTTAAGAGCAGCGTTCAACTGGTACCGAGACTAGGTATCCGCACATCGCCCGTAAAACTCCGCGGCTGCATCGTGCAATCCGAGCTACCTCTTTTTTTGCGTTAGACTATTGCATTATTTATGCAGGGATCAATAATATGGGCATTCCGTTGGACGAAGTAGAGGACTTGTTACTCGAGTCGTCTGCGTACCGTCAGGCGGGCCGTGTGCTCCTCCCAAAACTCGGCGATGTCAGAGGCCGACCACTCACACCGCTGCACGGTGGGCATGTTGGATTGCTCTGCACCGCCGGAATGCTCAACGGAGTATTCGGAGAGGGAGACGCCCGCCATATCGCCCACTGGCGCTCGGTCAAATTCACCGACCATTGGGAAGAACAGGAAGAGGACGGGATCAGGATTCTGCATGACCGGGAGAGGTTCTCTCACGAACTGACGCTTGTCTTTGCCAACGGAAAGACCCAAGTTCTTACCCACGAAAAGAAGGATTCCGAATGAAAAACGCACACCTTCGATTCGGCTGGCTTACCTACGTGAAAAGCACCGAAAAGACGACCACCAGCATCAGATTGCGCCTCGACCGTTTCATCGGGGAGGTCCTACCGGATCCTCCGAGGCAAGCCAAGGCGCATCTGATTTCGGTCATCGGCGGCGATACGCAAATTGCAGCGGTCAGCGCGGCGATCTCCCTGGGAGATAGATTCATGGTGGATGGGCCAGGTATCCAACCGATTCGAGTATGTCTCGAACGAAATGCACAGTGTTTTAAAGGCTCGGTACAGCTTGGGGGACGCAAAAAGCCACTGCGCCACCTTGATCAGTTTGTCGGAAGAGTTCGCTTCGAGCAACGTCTCTGCGAGTTCAGGGCGAACCCTGCTGGCAAGCTCGGGAGTCCGTTTCATTTGGGCCTCTCTCGCGCACATTCACGGGATCCCCGGAATGCCGGAATGGGCTGACTGGTTTGCCGGCGAACTAAATACCCATAAGGCGATCGTCCGTGTTCTCGGTATTGGATGTGACCCGGTGCTGGTCAAAGGCAAGAAAGACCAGTTCCTTTCGTGGCTCAGTTGGGGCGTTGAAAGCGGCGCCATCAGTCTTCCCGCTGAAACTGGTTCGATCCGCTGGCCGAGCTTGAGCCTGCAAGACATCTTCCTGCCGGCCAACTAGCCCTCCGCACCACCGTTCTTCTCTCCTCTTCTTGGCGGGTTCTTTTCGGCAACTCCCTTCCGTGTACCAAGGACTACCATGCCCGAACTTTGCACGATCTACGACTACATGCGTACTCACGCGAGCCTTCTAGGAGAGCGAATTCTTCAGGAGTATCCAGCACTCCACCCATTCGATGATCCAGTCTCACCTCGAATCGAAGGATTGCTGCGAAAGCCGTTCCCGGCGCAGACCATCGCCATCATGGGAGTGGCCAAGCGCTGGCAGCAAGCGCGAACCGCCATGGTGGTTGCGGAGTGCGGCACCGGCAAGACATTGATCTCGCTGGGGGCCATACATGTCCGCAGTGAGGGAAGTCCGTTCACTGCTTTAGCGATGGTTCCGCCGCACTTGGTCGAAAAGTGGGCGCGTGAAGCGTTTTTCACTCTGCCGGGAATACGCGTGTTCCTGATCGACGATTTACGGAATGGCGGCGACGAGAATAAATCCCATGGAGTTAACGAAGTGCGGCTGAGGCACGGCCGCATCGTGCGGGAAGGTTTGCATACCACATTGAGTGAGCTGCGTTTATGCAGGGAATCTCCGAGTTCCCGGAAACGCTGGACGACACTGTGCGCAAGACCCGCGTTGTTCATTGTCGGTCGTGAGCGGGCCAAGCTGGGCTACTTCTGGCGCCATGCTTACCGGGTACCACATTCTGGCCCATACCTGGGCTGCGTCGTGAATCCAGACACGGGCAAGCCCGATTGTGGATGACAGCCGATTGACTGCGGCTGAGTTTGAGAAGGTCAAGATTACCGAGACCATCGAAACGAGAGAAGGGAAGTCCTGTCGTTCTGTCCACAGCTCGTTGTGGCAGGCCGATTCTGACAAGATCCGCCGCATGGCTCCGATTGAGTTCATCGGGCGCTACATGCCGGGATGGTTTGACTATGCCATCTGTGACGAGATTCACCAACTGGCAGGCGATACGGCCCAAGGGAATGCTCTCGGCACACTGGCATCCTGCACAGATCGAATCGTTGGTCTGACCGGAACACTCTTAGGCGGCTACGCGGACGACTTGTTCAACACGCTGTTCCGGCTCGAAGCCAGAAGGATGAAGGAACACGGATACGAATGGGGCACGACAGGAAGAACCTCCTTCACCCAGGATTATGGAGTCCTAGAGACCATCACGAAAGTTGAACCTGCCGATAACGCCTGCTCCAAGGCCAAGACCACCAGCATGGTTCGCCGAAAGCCGGGAGCTTCTCCGTTGCTCTTTGGAGAATTCCTGATGCAGTTGTGCGCCTTCCTTTTCTTAGAAGACATCTCCGGAGAACTTCCACCCTACGAAGAAACCTATCTGAACATCGCCATGGAAGCTCCGATGCTCGAAGCGTACCGCGAATTGGAAGATGACATTCGGAAGGCACTGAAGGCCCACAAGGGCAACCGCTCCGTATTAAGCACGATGATGAACACCCTCTTGCTGTATCCAGATCACCCCTATGGCCTGGGAACGCTCTACGGCGCTGAGTTCGATCAAGAACTCAAGCGCAACGTCCGATTCGTCATTGCAGACACGCGCGACCTTCCTGAAGACCACTTGTACTCCAAAGAACGCAGGCTGATCGAAGAGATCAAGAAGGAACTGGCGGAAGGGCGCCGCTGTCAGGTTTTCGCGGTTTACACACAGAAACATGATGTCCCGGCTCGGCTGCAACGGATTCTGAGCAATGAAGGAATCCGCACGGCAGTTCTGCGTTCGAGCGTAGATACATCGAAGCGGGAAGCCTGGTACGCGAGACAAATCAAAGACGGCGTACAAGTAGTGATCTCTCATCCCAAACTAGTGGAAACAGGGTTGGATTTGTTGGATTTCCCAACCATCATCTTCTATGAGTCGGGATACTCGCTGCACACCTTACGGCAAGCCAGCAGGACAAAGGCGTCCGGTGCGGGTGAAGTTCCTCTGCTACGAAGAAACCATGCAGACGGCTTGCTTGCTACTCATGGTTAAAAAGCTACTGGTGGCGCTCATGATGGAGGGCAAGTTTGCCGGCGAAGGATTGCAAAACATCGATGAAGATGACGACATGCTGTCGGCCATGGCGCGTGAATTGGTCGAAAGGAATGGAATCGGTGAAACGGCAGATGCTGTCTGGAAAGCCCTGAACACGGAACATCAGAAGCTGTTCCCAACGACGACTTCCAGTTCCAACAGCAATGCGACTTCTGCTGAACTGCCGGACGTTCTGATCGAGCCTCAATTCAACCCAGCTTGTTTGGTGGAAGGAGCCATTAGCACTTCCACTATCGTTGCTTTCGGACAGCGACCGGAATCACTGTTGGGAAGAAGACGGCGAGCGAGGCCGGCTGTCCCTGAGCAGGCGTCGCTATTCAGCTTCAGCTAACCGCGTCGGAAGGCGCGTGACGAAGCGCATTTCTTCGTTCTTTCCCCTACACATCCCCTTCACAACTCACCAACTCACAACCCAAGGAGGAATCCCATGACTATTGGAACTCTTGTTGCCGGCCCTCTGCCCAAGATCGGGCGGATGGAACTGGCACAAATTCCCGTCCCAGAAGCAACGTTAACCCACAAGCCCCGTGCCCCATCACATCATCGTTGAGGCGTTGGCTGAAACCCTCAGCTTTCGCCACATCGGCGTAGTGAATGAAGAGTACGCGGTCTCTTTCGACGGCATGAAGATGTTTGGTGTCCTCGACCTAGAGACCCAGATGGAAGGGTGCCGATTTTCCATTGGCATCCGTAATTCCCATGACAAGTCCTTGCGCCTGGGACTGACCGCTGGTTTGCGTGTGTTCGTCTGTTCGAACATGGCATTCAGTGGCGAATTTGCGACTGTGCTTGCCATAGCGAACGATTTTTCAATGGCTTAGCGCTCCAAAGCTCGGACAGCAACAACCAGGCTTGCTAATGTAGGCCGTGGCCCTCACCACTTGCCATTGCGTCACCTAGGCTCATCTTGCATTGGATAAAACTTGTATTGGACAGGACTAGGCGGTGATATCATTCGCGCGCACAAGCGAATAACATTGGTCGCGTATCATCAAACACTTCAGGTGCGGATAGTCGCTCGCCGCCACGACATCAGGACCGTACCGCTTACGTTCGCGGTGGGAGAAGCGCGTGGTATCGGTAACACTCTTCGACGATCAAAGCGGGTCGCAGACAAATGCGGTCGTCGACACCCGGCTGGCCGAGCTGTTTTCGTATGCACATCAGTGGGCCTTGCAGGAGAACCGCGCGGATTCAGCCACGCTGAGCTTCTCGTCGATGCTCGCCGCCATGACCGCGGGCGCCGACAAGCTTTGTGGATGGCTGCGATCACATCTCGCGTTGCGCGGCGTACGGGGCGAATCGATGACGAAGGGACGCAGCTTCAGTCCCCGAACGCTGCCAAGTGTGCTCAACACGACGATCTCCTTCCGGCGCGCATTCGCGAAGGCTCGAGAGCTTTGCCCGAACGAAGCGCAGCACGGGCTCGCAGTTCGGCACTTCATGGCCGCCTACGCCGTCGTCCCGAGCTATCACTTGAGGGACTTCTTGCGCCTCAGGATCGATCGCCGCGCGTGGTGCATCGAGATCGCAGAGCATTTGGCATCGAAGTTTCCCGATGAAAAGGACGTGTGGCTGGAGTACGCGCGTAGCGCCAATCCCGTGCCTTCGCTGGGTTTCAATACCGACGCACCCGAAGGCCGAGATTTGCTCAACATCGATCGAGAAGTCGATGCGTTCGCGCGTCTGATAGCATCGCGCAACACATCGACGCCGCTATCTGTCGGCGTCTTCGGCGCGTGGGGATCGGGTAAGAGTTTCTTCATGCATCGCCTGCGAAGGCGCGTTAACACCTTCGCGAAGCTTGGCCGCAATGAAGGCGCGCAATCAAAGTTTCACGGCAGGATCGCACAGATCGATTTCAACGCGTGGCATTACAGCGAAGGGAATCTCGCCGCGTCGTTTGTCGATCACATCCTTCGGAATCTCCGCGTCGCACCGGACGAGACGGAGGAAGCCTTGAAGAAGCGCAGCGAAGAGATCATCAAACAGCTCGACAGCGCGAAGCAGGACCTTGCGGTTCGCCAGATTGCGCTGGCGGGCGCCGAAGCTCAAAGGGCACAGGCGCAGCAAGCCGTCGCAGAACTCGACGGGAGGATCGCTGGCGAGATCGAAGAGAAGAGAACCGAGGTCGCAACAGCAAGGACTGGTCTCCAAGACGCGCAGGGCAAACTCGCGAAGGAACTCGCGGACTTACAGATCGAGATCGAAGCGCAAGTGAGGAAAGTCCCAGGGACGGCCGTTGCAAGCCTGTTGCTCAAAAGGCTCGACAATCCGGAGCTCTCGAAAGCGACGAGCAACATGCGCACGCTAATCGCCGAGGTGAAGGCGGCGAGCACGAAGCGCAAACTGATCTTCTACGGATTGATCGTCCTGTCGATTGGAGCAGTCGCGACAGCGGTGATGCAGACGAACATCTATACCCAGCTGATCGCGGCGGTCACAGCGGTCGGCGGCTTGGCGGCAACCGCGGGTACTTGGCTCAAGAAGCTCGACGCATTTGCACAAGGCGGTAAAGAGTTCGAAGACGAACAAAACAAGATCAGGCAGGCGGTCGTCGACGAGGTCACTGCGGCGCACGACAATGTTGCCTCAACACTTCGCGCCGTGGCAGCGGAGCGGCTCCGCATCGTCGACATTCTCGGCGAGCAACTGAAACAGCTCGAACAAGCGCCGGCGACCGCGCGTCTTGCACTCGAGGCGCTCGAAAATCAGCGCGCGGTTCTTCTCGCGAAACACGCAGCGGCGGCCGCGGTGGTGGAAGACAAGAGAGCTGAGCTGGCGAAACTCACGACTGGAACGCTTCTAGACGAGTTCCTCGATGATCGCGTCTCGAGCGATGGGTATTTCAAGGAGCTCACGATCTTCTCGCGGGTTCGCAACGACTTCGAGAGGCTTTCCGATCTGATGACGAGGGCGAACAAAGAATACGTCGCTGAAAGAGTCGGCGGTGAGATCGTCGGCCCGCCAACTGTGAGCCGGATCGTGCTATACATCGACGATCTCGATCGATGTCCGGCCGATCGCGTAGTCGAGGTACTCAAGTTGGTGCATCTGCTGCTGGCGTTCCCGCTTTTCGTTTGTGTCGCCGCGGTTGATCCACGCTGGATCACGCGGTGTCTTCATAAGGCTCCGGGTTTGATCGATGCCGGTGAAAGCTCTGATCTCGCTGACGAAGTCGGCGTCCCCGCCACGGCGACCGATTATCTCGAAAAAATCTTCCAGATTCCGTTGTGGCTGCGTCCCGTGCCCTCCGAACAACGAGCCGCGATCGCCCGAACGCTACTCGACCCCTCGGAATCATCAGACGAGCCGCGATTCGATCTGCCGGTAACGGAGTTGCGAACAGTCGCCGTGACGAGCCCGGCAAAACCAGAAGGAGCCGAGGGCGACGACGATGATCCAGCTGCAACGAACAGCGATCCAGACATTATCTCCGCCGGCGAGCTCCAGTACCTCGATCAGCTCGCTGGACTCCTTGGCGGAAACCCGCGTTCGCTCAAACGCTTCGTCAATACGTATCGATTGGTGAAGACGGCGTTATCCGACGTGGAGCTTGCAGTATTCCTACAGTCGTTGAGGATAATCGAATCCGAAGGCCGCGCCGCAACGTACTCGCCATATCGGATCTGCATGGCCCAGCTCGCAGTGTTGTGCACGCAACGCTCGCGCGCACTTTCGCTCGTCCGGCACGCTGACGAAGCGACTGATAAATCGAGCTTCAAAGATTGGCTCACTCAGTTCGATACGATCGATCCGGATCTAGCGAACAATTTTCGCACGGCGTTCAGCGAAGACCTTGAAGGCATAGACGTCAACACGTTCAAACTGTGGCTGGAACGTACGCGACGGTACTCGTTCTATTTGTAGGTTCCACGGGGTAGAAATTGGTGTCGCCGAACGGCACTCCGGAATAATGAGCGCGATCATAGTCGCTCAGCTCGATCAAATTCCCTCCTCACTTTTGACCGGATGGCGCTGGGAATTTGGCGCAGCGCTGGCCGTTACTGAAAAACAGTGGCTCGTGTCTGGCGGCTCTTCCTCCGGTAACGTTTGGAAACATTGTCGCAGGCGTGTTCACGCACGTCCTGGCGAAGCATCCGAAGAGCTTCAACCTGATCGATACGTTAGCCGTTGGTGTCGATCGGATCCAGAGAAGCTTTGAACCGATGCGGCGCCAGGTGGAAGAGTGGAGGCAGGCGCAAATCACCGACGAACGGGCGAAGCTGATTCTCTATGCCGCGTTCGTGGATGGCAAGCTGGAAGCGCCACGTACTCTTCTCTCCGAAGTCCACCGGCTCTATTTCCAGCCGGAGTACGAGGAGTTCTCGCCGCGGACGATGTGGAGCCTGTCGAATGCGTTCACCAGCGCCTTCAAGGAGGTAGATCCAATGCCCCAATTCAAAGCCGCGGCGAAACTGGGAGCATTCCTGTTTCGACTGCCTGCGTAGCCCAACCGCCTCCCTGTTCGTGATGCGATGATTACGGCCGGGGAGGTGTGTTGCGCGCCGCAACCCACAATTCACGAATCCGGCGCCCATTGCCCCCCGCTTGCCTCGCAGACTTCCTTTCGAGAGAGTTGTCGATGAATCATTTGTGACATCGGCGAAGACGGTGGGTTTCACATAGTAGCCGGTCACAAGGCCATAGGGATGACCCAGGAAGCGGCTGCCCAGCATCTCAAAGAGTCCCTCCACGGTGCCGAACCCAGTACTCCTATGCCCCCACGTTATGTGACAGCATATGCGCACCGTCTTCTGTGCAATGGCTGCGCACTCCAAGCCGTTTGTCGTAGCGCGCAACGAACACGTCGCTCCTAAACAACGGCGTATCGAGCGCGTATCGCCCGGGTATGCGGTCGGAAACCTGCGGGGAATTTTTGAGGAATTCGGTAGAAGGGGCAGGGGTGGTGACGTGGCCCGGCCTGACACCGTTCGCCTTCGGCCGGGCCTAAGACAGAGGAAACGGTGAAAACCCTTGTGCCGTCCTCACCCTGCCGCGACTAAAGAGCACAGTGCGGGCTGGTGCTGGATGCAACTTGCCCAGAACCCCATCGACAAAGACAAGGGGAGTGGGATCTTATGCCGAGAAAAGCCAAACTCTTTGCGTCAAGCTCTGGTTCGGTGGTGCGCGGTTTTCTGAAATTTCGGGCGAATATTCCGCCTCGGTGGATACGAAATGCGCGAACTTCCCGTAAGCGCATTGAGCCAGAGATTGTGGGATCACTTCGCGCGTTTCAAGCATCTAGGAAGACTCGGCCTCGGGCACGAGTTGCCCTAAAGAACTCGCAGAAGGAACTGCGAATGGTACTGGGTCGTTGGGAGACAGCCCACAACAAGGAGAGTTTTTATCGCGGAATACGCATTCTCCTGGACCTACAGCGGAATGGCTCCTCGAATCTATAGGCGTGTTGGACGGTATTCCTGGTCGGCAACTTGGTGCATCCTACTCGCGTTCGCGATGACGACGTGATCCGCTTTTCCCCTGCATGCGGAAGGCAAGAGCGCGATTTTCCTCGTGGTCCTGGGCGATAGCGCAAAACAGAAATTCTTGGTGATTTAGAAGCTGATTTCGTCGTCTGAGCGTGGGCCGGGCGTGGTGTCTTTTCTGCGTAGCTTAATCCAACTTTCAACATCTTCTAACTCGCAGAGGTGAAAGTTAAGCAGCCGGGAGCAAGCGTGCGGGTGCGCCCGCCTCGGTGGACAGGTGGACATGCCAAAGAATTTGCCGAGCGTCTGGATGGCGGGGAGGCGGGTCGTCATGGGCATCGCTTTTGCCGCTCCGGTAAAAGCGTTGTGGAGGCTCCAGGCGTTGCGGGTCGCGAATTCGGGGAGCTGCGGCTCGAAGTAGGCCTGAGAGACTTCGGGTCGGAAGCGCACCGGCATGAGGCCCCCCGCGAACGCGTCGTGATGAGGGTTTTTGCCTCGATGTCCGCGAGCATGCGTCCTTTCAGGAGTTCGACCTCGCCCGCCAGCCGTTCGAGGTGTTCCTGGAAGCGGAGGACAGCGCCAGCTAACTCCACACGCAGATTGAGGCCGGACGTGCGCTTGAGCGCGATCATGTCGCCGCGGAAGGCTAGGTTGTCGCAGACGATGACGGCGAGCCCGGCGCAGAGCTGGATGGACATGGTCTTGTTATTCGCGGTGCGGAGACCTAGCGCGGCGCGGCCGTCTGCGGTCTCGCCGTACGCGAGCTGGAGGACGCCGAAGAGGACGGAACCGTCTCTGCGGAGAGCGAACTGTTCTGCTTCGATGCGGATTTGGTTTTGCCAGAGCACGAGGTCGAGCATGTCCACCCGCTCGATGTGGGGAATGGATTTGAACGTTGGCGTGGCTTCGGGCGTGGGTAGCGCCTGGAGTTCGGCACGTGTGACGATTTCGGTGTCCACGTGGGACATGAGTTGGGCGTTTTGCATGGGTGTTCCTTTCTTGGTTGGGACTCTGTGGGTGAAGGCAGGGGGAGGGAGTGTCAACGAGCTATGTTCAGGTTAGGATTTTTCGCGCGGAGTAACTGGACCGAATAAGTTCGGAGACAACCGAACAGCAGCCTGGCGTTGCTTCCAAGAGGTAGGCCAAGTGTGTAGTATGGACGGCGCAGTTATTCCAAGACAACATGAGGGGGGAATTACCATGGCGAATTTCGCCGGGATATTGAGGGAACTACGGCAAGAACGCAGTCGACTGGACCAAGTTATTCAAGTAATTGGCAACTTAGCTGGACGGACTCGCACCGGTATCCGAACGAAACTGAAGAGGCCGAAACGGACGCTCTCGGCTGCGGCGCGACGGAAAATTTCGCTCGCGCAGAAAGCGCGATGGGCAAAGACGAGGCGGGCGGCGTCAACACCCGTGCGCACAATCAGCCAAGCTGCACGCAACAAGATTGCAGCGGCGCAGCGCGCTCGCTGGGCTAAGACGAGAATACAGCAAAAGAAGGCGGCGTAAGGAAACGGTAATGTGTATTCCGCATTGGCAGCCGCGATTCTGGCGTTACACCTGCTGTTCATCCTGTGGGTCGTGTTCGGAGTCACGGTCACGCGCCGCCGTCCAGTGTTGCGATGGTTACACCTCGGCTGCTTGGTGTGGGGCATCCTGATCGAAATCCTGCCTTGGACCTGCCCGCTGACATGGGCGGAAAACTGGCTGGAGAATCGGGCCGGCATTGCACCATACCAGGGTGGATTCCTGTTGCACCATCTCGATGCTCTGGTTTATCCGAACATTCCGCCTGGTCTGCTCACCGGCTTGGGTGTCGCCGTCTGTGTCTTTAATTTAGGCATCTATGCCATGCGTTTTCACCGGCGCTGCCGGATCACTAGGTGGTAGGGAGAGACGCGGTGGAGGAGCTGGAAAGCGAAGCAGGCAGGAAGGGCGCCTACTTCTACTATTTGAGCAAAAAGAAAGAGAGCGGGAGATTGCTCCCGCTCTCTTTTTGTTCAGGACTGGGCAGAGGTGAATCCTCTAACGTGATCGGACCAACCCGGAATGGTCGAGGGAATGTTGTGGGTATTCAGCCAATTGTCAATTTCCTCCCACGAAGGCTCGGGGAGTGCGGTTTGCATCCCGCGCATTATTTCGTCCATCACTTCGGGGAGGAGGGAGCGCTCTGGTTTGAGCGCGTCTCGCTTTCCGCGCTGCTGTACAAATGCAATAGGACCGCCGAGACGTGAGGGAACGGATCGCCCGCCTGTTCTTTAGGCTGGGATCTCAGTGAGTCGCGCCCCTGCGCCTGTGATGCTTGTGCTTGCCCTTGGCTTTGCCCTTGGTCTTCAGAGACCCTTTGTGCAGATTCTGCTTGGCTTCCGCGTTGTCGATACCATGCTGCACGCCCTTAGGATTGGCCACAGTTTCGGCATGTTCGACACCGGTTTGAGAGGGTTTGCCGTGGCTCCCACTGTGTCCTTGCGCGGCGGCTGTCAACGCCGAAACACACAATGCCGCCACAAATGCGAGTGCTAACGCCAGTTTTTTCATTGTTCCTCCGAAGCCTAAGATCTCCACGATGCTGTAGTCGGTAAGGATAGTGGTTGGAAAGCTACGGCCTCATGACCACTTCATTGGGACCGGAGGGCAGCACAAATTTCAGACCACGCTCGTGGTTGAGCTTCAGCGTGGCGGGTACGTCCAAGTCGGCAATCTGGATCTTCCTGGTCCAGGATCCGCTGCTCCAGTAGTCTGCCTTCGAGTAGATGGTTCCACTCATGATCGTGTAGCTGCTCACCTCTTCCTTCCGTCCGTCGCGGAATACGAGAACGGCGGGCGCAAGCTCGCGGGGCGGTTGAACAGCAAGCTTTCGCGCCGGCGAGGACGAGCGAGGGGTGGATTTTTCCGAATAGTCAGGAGCGCTTTGGCCGCCTGCCGAGGCCTTCTCGGATAGCGTCATGCGCACAAAGTGATCGCCCTGCCGTTCGATCAGCAACGGCTCCAGAGGAGCCGCGGGCGGCGCTTGCACCGGAGCAGAAGCGGTCACAGCCACTGCCTGGGGCTGGGCCGCCTCTTCGGAGTCGTAGCCGTAATCAGAATAGAAGTACGGGTACGGCAAGGCCACTTGTGCGAAGAGGAACCGATTGCGGAAGAAGAACTGCTGGCAGAAGAAGGGGTCGAAGAAGGGACTAGTGAAACAGGAGTTTCCAGAAAAGATGTTGAGGCGCAAGTTATGACGGAACCCCACTGGCCCAACAAATACAGCTCGGCGACCAAACGGGCGTGGGCTCATCACACCGAACCTACCTGGCGAAGGAGGCCGCACAGCACGAAAACGCGGACCTACGCTAATTCGTGCAGTAACACCTGGCGGCTGCATAGTGCGCATCTGCGCTTCAAGGCTTGGCAGAAAAGCCGCAGCCGCCAAAAGAACCGCTATGGCAAGCGCGCGGTACATAAGCACAGTGTAGCGCGGTACACCCAGCAGCTAGAACACGACTGTGAGTGTCGAAATCTATTCCGGAGATTAGCTTAAAGCCGAGATTGGTTTGTCACCGTCATGTCAAATTCTTGCCGACTCCCTGCTTCCGCCCAGGCATGGGGATGACGGTGCAATCGGAATCATTGCACGCTCCGAAATCAGACAACTGTCCGGACAGGAGTTGCGAAACTCCGAATAGCCGCTCAGCTGCGGCGCGACAGACATTTCCTTTACAAGCAACAGACATTTCATTTGCAAGAAAATGACACCGGGCTGACACTCCGGCGGGTTCCTTGCGGGACCATCCCAGAAGCGGACACCTGACTGGAGAATGTCATGAAGACGATCTCAGTGTTGTTGCTCACACTGCTGTGTTTAGGGTGCGGATACAGCGCTCCCAAGGCTGCCCAGCCGCAGCCAGGAGCTGTTCCCGTTGTTATGCAACTTGTGCCGAATACCGCTAATTCAGGGGGGCCAGGGTTCATGTTAACGGTCAACGGCAGCAGCTTCGCTTCGGACGCGTCCATTAACTGGAATGGCGCAAAGCAAACCACCACTTTCATGACCGCGAACCAACTTACGACCGCGATCCCAGCGTCGGCCATCGCTACACCTGCCACTGTAGCGGTTACCGTAACCAATCCCGGCCATCCCGGCGGGGGCATATACGGCGCAGGCGGTACGACGGCCGAGACGTCCGCCTCCATGAACTTTACGATCAACTAGGGGCCAGGACCACTTCACGCGGTCCGCTAGCTCCCACTGGGGCGAAGTATTCAACGGTGCGTTCTCGGCATTACTGCTCCCTTTGCCTTCTCGCTTGTTTCAAGGCTCTTCGCCAGGATGTCGCTGAGGTCCTCTTCAGGGCCGAGAATGCGGTTCACCCGGCCGCTGCCTTTGAGCAACAGATTTGGCCTTTCCGCGATCAGCAAGCCGGATTTCCCAGCCTTTCTGTGCTCTCTAAAAGCGGATAATTCTATCGAGGTTCAGGCTTATTGCCAGGGTCGTCGTAGGTACGGCTGTGACCTTCTTTTTCTTGATGAATCGTGAGCTGTCCCTCGTCAAAACCTCGTGCACTCGCAGAATGAATGACTTGGAGACGGGCTTGCTGCGGCGTGTTTCGATAAAATTCTGCACATGATTTTTGCCATAATCATATCGCTCCGACATCTCCTGGGATGGGTTGTCAGTGCTTTCAGTTCCCGAGAGAACCTTATTCTTGAGAATCTTGCTCTCCGGCAGCAAGTTCTGGCGTTGCACGCCAAACGGCCTCGCCGTCAACTGACTGTCCTGCAGAAGCTGTTCTGGGTTGCGTTGAGAACGTTCTGGTCTGAGTGGACGAAGCCTCTGGTCTTGGTCACTCCTAGAACCGTTGTCGGCTGGCATCGGGCTGGCTTCCGATTGTATTGGACATGGATTTCAAGAGCCAGACACGTGGGAGGACGAAGACGGGTGGGTAAGGAAGTTCGTGCTCTAATCTTTCGCATCGCTGCTGAGAATCCAACCTGGGGAGCGCCGCGTATTCACGGCGAGCTGCTAAAGCTGGGTTTCCATCTGTCGGAAGCCACTGTCTCGCGATGGCTTCGGCGAATCCCGAGAACTCCAGATCCCGCCAAACGCTGGCTGATATTCCTCCGGAACCATCGCGAGGCAATTGCGGCCATGGACTTCTTCACAGTGCCGACGCTCACGTTTGGCATTCTGTATTGCTTCTTTGTCATAGGCCATGACCGGCGAAAGGTTCTGCGTTTCAACGTGACGCGAAATCCTAATGCTCTCTGGATTGTTCAGCAGCTGGTGGAGGCATGGGCCGTACGTGCCGGCCCACACATTCCTTTTGTTCGATCACGATTCTAAGTTCGGAACTGATGTAATTGCCGCTGTGAGACACTTGGGAAGCCAACCCATCCGCACTGCCTTCCGCAGTCCATGGCAGAACGGTTTCGCTGAGCGCTGGGTCGGGAGTTGCCGACGAGACCTGCTGGATCACGTGATCGTCCTAAACGAGCAGCACCTCAAGGGCTGATGTTCGAGTATGTTCGCTACTACCATGAAGATCGGACCCACCTCGGACTCGCGAAGGATACGCCAACAGGTCGGCCAACAGCGATATGCCCTGTGGCGGGAAGCAAGATTCACTCCTGCCCTCGACTCGGCGGACTGCACCATCGTTACGCCGTCGCGGCTTAGACTCCGACAACTTCATCTATCGGGATCAACTCTCATTGTCCCAATGAAGCGCGGGTGACCCTTTCGTCGCGACCGAGCCCGTCGCGTAGAGTGACATCGGGCCGGAGTAACGAATCAGTAGGCTGGCACACCACGCGGAAGAAAGCTCTTGCCAGCGCGTGAGGTTTTGACGAACCACAACCTGATAAGAACCGAGGGAAGGACTATTTCAATTCCCTTCATCGTACAATTTCAGCAGAATGGAGCGCTGAAGAAGACGCTTGCTCTCGCGCACTTGTTCCAGGAACTGTAGGGCGGAATCGGATTTGTTGACCCGATAGTTAGGAGAATGCAGCAATGAAGAAGGACAGGTTGGGAATCAATACTGCTTCAAAGCCAAGTGGAGATGGTTGCGTGGAATGTCTGGCCGCGGGGGGCTGGTGGCTTCATCTCCGCCGTTGCGCAGAGTGTGGGCACATCGGATGCTGTGACAGTTCTCCCAACCAGCATGCCTCAAAACATGCGCGCATGGTCGGGCATCCTGTTGCTACCAGCTTCGAGCCTGGGGAGGATTGGTTCTATGACTACGGGAAGAAGCGGATGATCGAGGGTGTGGAATTGCTGCCGCCTCATTCGCATCCAGCGGCTCAGCCGGCACCAGGCCCAGTGGGAAAAGTCCCACCGGACTGGGAATCTCTCCTGCATTGATCCTGTGTGACTAACCCACCCGCCCACATTGCTCTGCGAATGGCTCGGTAACGTTGGACGGCGAAGCACAGCTGAACTAAGTTAGACCGTCGAGGACTATCTCTCAGTCAAGATGGTAACTGCGGCTCAACCTCAAACCAACAAAGGAAGTGTTGAGTATGACCAAAGGCCGAATGGAAGCTTTTAGTGACGGGGTATTCGCCGTCATTATCACTATCATGGTGTTGGAAATGAAGTCCCCGCACGGAACCGATCTTGCGGCCTTGCAATCACTCCTTCCTGTTTTCTTCAGCTATGTCCTGAGCTTCGTCTACGTCGGTATCTACTGGAACAACCATCATCACCTCCTGCAGGCGGCGAAGCATGTCACAGGCGGAATCCTGTGGGCGAATCTGCATGTGTTGTTTTGGCTATCGCCGACCCCGTTCGTAACCGCATGGATGGGGGAGAACCATTTTGCGCCGTGGCCGGTAGCGAGAACGACAAGGTTCTACCAGACGACTGCAGCATTGCAGCCTCGTATACTCTGCTTTGGCTTCTTTTCTGCTTTGGCTTCTTTTCTGCTTTGGCTTCTTTCAGGACTGGGATGTCGGGGTCGGCGTCTTTCCAGACCGCGTGGCAGTCCATCTCTGGTTACTTCCTGTTTGGCGACCATCCGTCCAGAAGCGTCGGATCCACTGCACACCGATGAATGGCGAATCCGGGTTGCTACGTGTAGGGTTTGCCCGTTGCACATCCAAGTGAGGGCGCTAATTTGGCGTGAGATCTACTTTTGATTTACTGGTGAGAAGGGGGGATTTTTCAATAGGAATCGTGAAGGACGTCTAATAAGCAGGGAGTGTGGCAGTCGATAGGCCATGTCCATCAAACGAGCTTACGGCGGGATGCCGACGCGTCGAAGGAGGTCGGCGAACCGGGGATCGGAGCGAAGGGGGTCCCAGAGCGCATCTACTTTGAGGTAAGCGAGACGATTGAACCGCTCCTCGTAAGCCTTTTCTAGCCAAGTGAAGGCCTGACCTTTGTCTTCCAGCCCGGCGTAAACCAGCGCAACGAAAAGGGCAGGTACAAAACTCTCCTTCGAAGCCGCCTTAAGTTCCTCGATCATCCGTAGCGCCTGGCTTCGTTCGCCTAATCGAGCATGCGAGTATCCAAGAAGGGCGAGAGAGGTGGCACTGCTTCGGCTTAGTGCGGAGTACTTTTCCAGCGCGAGCAGACCTTCTCGGTACATTCCTTTCGAGAGATACACCTCTCCCAGCACCGCGTATGAAATGGCAAAGTTCGCATCCATCTCCAGCGTGTTATGGGCCTGGTCGATGGCCTGGTCAAATTGCCTTGCGAAGTAAAGCTGCACCGCCAGGCTATGGCTGACAGCAGGGGAAGCAGGATCGAAATCTAGAGCGCGCCTCGCCACCTCCAAGGCTTCCTCTGATCGTCCGAGAGAGCTGAGATAGAAAGGATAGAACGTGTGAGCTCTGGAATAAGCCGGATTCAGGGCGAGGGCTTGCTCAAAGTGCTTTCCGGCGGCCGGCCAATCCCCATCGTATGTGAAGCTGACGTATCCCAGTGAAACGTGAGCTTCCGCGAGGTCCTTGTCTATCTCCAGCCCCTTCACAGCGGCGTTCTTCGCTTTCGGCATGGCCTCGCGCGGAGCAACCACATTGAAAAACGACAAATAGGCGTAGGTGTCAGCCAAACCTGCGTAAGCCAGCGAATAAGCTGGGTCTTTCTCGAGAGCCTGCCGGAAATATTCAACGGCTTTCTGCAAACCTTCTGGGCTCCGTTTGTTCCAGTGGTATCGTCCCTTCAGGTAAAGCCGATACGCTTCGGCGTCCTCCGTGTAGCGTTTCGTCAGTCGCTGCTTCTCATCGCCGGTCAACTGCAACCGCAACTTCTCAGAAATTTCTCTGGAAAGATCGTCTTGGAGGGCAAAAACGTCCTCCGCCTTGCGGTTGTATTGGCCACCCCACAGCTGTGCGCCCGTTGCAACATCCATCAGTTCGGCCCGGATGATCAGCGTACTCCCGCGCTGCAGCAATCTCCCCGAGACCACGGCGCGAACGTGCAGATCGTTCCCTGCCTTTTGGGGGTCGATGTCCTTTCCTTCGTAGCGGAACACCGTGCTTCGTGCCACTACGCGCAGGTTCCAGATTTGCGAGAGATTGTTGATCAGGGTTTCGGTGATGCCGTCGCTCAAGTATTCCGCGTCGGGATCAGCGCTGTCATTGGCGAAGGGCAGCACCGCTACCGATTCGATGGCCTCCTGCTGGCGCCCCAGGAGCACCGCGTTGACCGGAGCGATGAAACGGTAGCCCTTGCCCGAAATTGTTTCAACGAATGCCGGCGACTCTCGCGAATCTCGCAGAGCTTGCCGCAGCTTACGGATCGCTGTATTGACTCCCATTTCGACGTCAACGAAAACACCCGGATCCCACAACCGCTTTACGATGTCAGCCCGCGAGACGAGCTGACGATGGTGTTCTACTA
>WNFH01001013.1_pt1 | contig 35036 bp, 30 predicted proteins | sample 5400411 | NCBI WGS metagenome assembly WNFH01 (sample SAMN13153347, study PRJNA577476) | soil metagenome | isolation source: 200 cm saprolite under Douglas fir tree site 2 hole 3 | place: USA:California | collected 2015-04-18 | reverse complement strand
TAAATGACCGCGGCCAAGCCGCCGGCGACGGTGTAAATCCCTGTGGCGATGACGAGAACCACGGCGGTCTTCCATAGCGACCAGCCGGCGACGCGTTCGAGGACCACGCTGGCGGCATAGAGCTGCACGGAGATCTTGGTGAAGATGTAGGCGATGATAGAGATTGCCGCGAGATACACAGCAGACTGGCGATTGAAGCGCCGCTCCAGAAATTCGGGCATGGTGAAAACATTGCTGCGCAGGTAGAAGGGCACGAAAACCCAGCCAAGAATCAGCAGGATCAGGCACGCCAGCCACTCAAAATGGCCCACGGCCAGTCCGGATGAAGCGCCGGTGCCGGACAGACCGATGAAGTGCTCGGTGGAGATATTGGATACGAACAAAGATGCGCCGATGAAGAACCATCCGATATCGCGGCCGGCAAGGAAATAATCTTCGGAGGTGCGCTCCTTCCGCGCAAAGTACATACCGATGCCAAACACGATGGCGAAATAGACTCCGATGATGACGAGGTCTACCGTTGCCAGGTTGCGGTGAGCGACCGCAACCTCAGACGCATAGAGCATCTACGCCTCCCCTAACCTAGCCACTGCCGCTTATCCTGCGCCGAATCCCGCCGGCGGCGTTTACACAAGGCGCGCGAAGTCTATAACACTGAGGGTGCAGGCTCAATGGGCAGGGTAAATGCGGGAGTGAGGCGCCCGATGCGCCAATCTAGTCAATCGACGCGGAATATTGCTCACGCTTGCGAGGTCTTGCACGTTATGCCGGGGCGCGGCCAATTTGCAGCCTGTGACAATTCCATGTACAAAGATGACGGAGGAAAAATGAACAAGCTACTGGTTCCGGCAGTGCTTTGCCTGCTGTTCTGCGCCGCGGCAGTAATTGGCGGCGAGAAAAGCGTTTTCGATTACACGTTGAACACGATCGACGGGCAGCCCGCCCCGCTCTCCGCGTACAAAGGCAAGGTGGTGATGCTGGTGAACGTGGCCAGCCGCTGCGGCTTCACCCCGCAATACACGGCGCTCGAAGCGATTTATGAAAAGTACAAAGACCGCAGCTTTGTGATTATCGGGATCCCGGCCAACAATTTTGGCGCCCAGGAGCCGGGAACGAATCAGGAAATCAAGACATTCTGCCAGTCGAAATACAGCGTGACCTTTCCCATGATGTCCAAGGTTTCCGTGAAGGGCGACGACAAAGCGCCGCTCTACCAGTACCTGACGGACAAGTCTGCGAATCCGAAGACCGGCGGCGACATCCAGTGGAACTTCACGAAGTTCCTGGTCGGGCCGGACGGTCAGATCATCACACGCTTCGAGCCTGCGGTGACTCCCGACTCGCCGGAAGTCATGGCGGCGATCGAGAAGGCGCTGGCCTCGCTCAAACACTAAGCCGAAGCGCATCTCTGCGATTCTGAAATGTTTCGTATCCTTCGTGGCGCAGCAATGGTTGCTGCGCCACAATCGTTTAGGCCATCATTTCCCCAATGCCGATTCTCTCTCTCCAGAACGTCACCAAGGACTATTTCACGGACGATCAGCCGGTCCGGGCGCTTAACAATTTGTCGTTGGAGGTTTCGCGCGGGGAGTTCGTTGCGCTGGTGGGTCGCAGCGGGTGCGGCAAGTCGACATTGCTGAGCCTGGCGGGCGCCATGGACTTTCCTACTTCCGGCGCGGTGCTGGTGGATGGCGTGGCAACAACATCGTTGCGAGATGATGCGCTGGCCAGGGTTCGCCGGGAAAAAATCGGATTTATTTTTCAGTCTTTTCAACTGATTCACACGCTGACGATATTTGAAAACGTCGAGCTGCCGCTGCTGCTGGCGGGGAAGCAGAACGCGAGAGAGATTGCGCGCGAGCGCCTTTCGTGGGTGGAGCTGGACGAACTCGGCCGGCGCTATCCGCACCAGCTTTCAGGCGGGCAGATGCAGCGCGTGGCGATTGCAAGAGCGCTGGCGCAAAGTCCAGCTATTCTGCTGGCGGATGAGCCGACCGGCAACCTGGACACATCTACCGGAAATTTGATTCTTGAACTTCTGCAGCGCCTCACGCGCCAGCAAAACACAGCGACGATTATGGCCACGCATAGCGTGGAAGCGGCGGCGCTCGCTGACGTTGTGGTGAAGATGCGGGACGGGCAGATCGCGGAAATGACGCGGCAATAATAATGATGTCACGACTGCTTCTTTTCTATCGCTTGATTGTTCGCCCGGTGTTTCGCGAGCCGGTGCGTGCTTCTTTGACGTTGTTGGCGATTGCGCTGGGCGTTGCGGTGGTGCTGGCCATCGATTTGGCTGGCACGGCCGCAGCGGGCTCGTTTCGCTCATCCATGGAAACGCTGGCCGGCGAAAATGATCTGGAAATCGTGACCGCGGGCGGCGTGCCGGAAAATGTGGTGGGAACCCTAGAGGCCCTGCCATATTCGCTGCGCATCACGTCGCGAATCGAGGATTATGCCGTGGTGGTAGCGAGCAAGCAAACGCTGCCGCTGATCGGACTGGACCTTGTGGCGGAAGCTAGCAAGGGCATGGCTTCCTCCGGTTTCACCGGCGCCGAGGATGCCTGGAAATATTTGTCGACGATGGATAGCGTCTGGGTTGGCGAGAGTTTGGCGTGGAAGAGGGGCCAGACCATCGCGCTGCTGATCAACGATCAAGTTGCGAACTACACCGTGAGGGGTGTGTTTCCGGACGCAAATGGCAACACGGCAGCGATTGTGATGGATATTTCCGCCGCGCAATATGCCCTCAAGCGTTTCGGCCGCGTCGATCGAATCTTGATTCGCGTTTCGCAGCCTCCAAATCTGGAGGAGTGGCAGAGACGCCTTGGGGAAGCGCTGCCGCCGGGCGTGCAAGTACGAGCGGCCGGCGCGGGAACGCACGAGAATCGCCGCATGCTCGCGGCGTTTCGCTGGAACCTGCAATTGCTAAGCTATATCGCGCTGATTGTCGGTGCGTTTTTGATTTACAACACAATTTCCGTTTCCGTGGTGCGGCGGCGCGCGGAGATTGGAATCGTGCGCGCATTGGGCGCGAGCCGCGGCTTGGTTCTGGCGGCTTTTGTGGGAGAGGCCGCGTGCTTCGGTTTCCTCGGCGCTCTGATCGGTATGCCTTTGGGCCGGCTGATGGCCGGCGGAGCAGTTCAATTAATGGGCGCGACCGTAGAAGCGTTGTACGTGAGCAGCCGGCCGGGAGTGATTGCGTTGACTCTCGTTTCGGTTTTCCTCGCGGTGCTCTTCGGCGTTGGAGTTGCGGCGGCTTCGGCATACTCTCCAGCCCGTGAGGCTTCTTTTGTTCCGCCAGTCGAGGCCATGGCCCAGGGGCGGCGGGAGTACACCGCTCAAGTCCATAAAACTCGCGACGTCTGGATTGCTGTCGCCATGGGATTGGCGGCTGCGGCAGCGTCGCGCGCCCCTGCTGTCCGCGGCAAGCCGCTGTTTGGCTATTTCGCGGCACTTTTGCTGATCTGCGCGTCGGCGTTTGCGATACCCGCCTTGGTCGACGCGATTGCCGGCGTAGCCTCGCAATTGCTGAAGAGAGTGTTGGGAGTTGAGGCACTGCTTGCGTCGCGGAGTCTTGCGTCTTCGCTGCGGCGCACTTCCGTGCTGGTTGGTGCTCTCTCCACCGCGATTGCCATGATGACTGCCGTCGGCATCTTGGTCGGCAGCTTTCGCGAGACGGTTTTGCTGTGGATGGGCGACCAGCTCCCGGCGGACCTGTACATGCGGCCTGCGGGAAATCCCGCGGCGGACCGGCATCCGACAATTGCGGTGGAGCTCACGGAGAAAATCGCGCGACTTCCGGGCGTCGCCGCAATCGACAGGCTTCGCGAATACGAGATTAGTTACGAGGGCATGCCAGCGGGATTGGGATCGATCGAATTGAACATCTTGCGTGAGTATCACAACGCGGATTTCCTGTCCGGGCGCAGGACCAGTGAAGTCTTGGCGGAGCTGCGCAATTCCAACGCAGTTCTAGTGAGCGAACCATTTGCGAATAAGCATCATCTGCGCGCCAGCGATTCCATTACGCTAGCGCTGGGCGAGAACCGTGTTGCGTTTCGCGTCGTCGATGTTTACTACGACTATTCCAGCGAGCGCGGCAGCATTCTGATGGACCGTACTGTCATGCTGCGTTATTTGCCGGACCCCGCCGCATCGAATCTGGCCATCTATGTGGCCCCTAATGCGCGGATGGAAGATGTGCGCAAGGAAATCGAAAGGATCGCCGCCGGGCATCGCGTGCTGATGTTCACCAATCGCGACCTGCGCATCGAGGCGCTGCGCATCTTCGACCGCACGTTTGCGATTACGTATGCGCTGGAGGCCATTGCCGTCCTCATCGCTGTAATGGGCGTTGCCGGCGCTCTGCTGGCTTTGGTGATCGACCGGCGCCGCGAATTGGGGCTGCTTCGCTTTCTGGGCGCTGCGAGCGGGCAAATTCACAAGCTCATCGTCATTGAGGCGGGATTGATCGGCCTGCTCGCCAATTTTGCCGGCGTTGCCCTGGGCTTCGCGCTCTCGCTCATTCTTATTTATGTCATTAACAAGCAGTCGTTCGGCTGGACGATTCGTTTTCACTGGCCGGTGGCTGTGCTGCTGGGAGCCTTGATGTTGGTGTATGCCGCGACGGTCTTGGCGGGCTTATATCCCGCTCGCGTTGCCGTGCGCCTCAATCCGGTCGAGGTCGTCCATGAAGAGTAGGTTGCCATGTGTCGCCGCGCTGTTCTTCTTCTCGGCCGCGGCAATGGCACAGTACAGGGTTGCTCTTCCCGGGTATCGCTACAAATTTCCGCAGGACTATTTCAATCATCCGGACTTTCAGACGGAGTGGTGGTATTACACCGGCAACGTCAAGTCGGCAGACGGGCATCGTTTTGGATTTGAGTTGACCTTTTTCCGGCAGGGCGTGAATCGCGACGCCAAAACAATCAGCATCTGGGAAGTGCGCGACCTGTATTTCGCTCACCTCGCGCTAAGCGATTTGAACGGCGGCAAATTTCTTCATGCGGAGCGCACTAACCGCGCAGGCCCCGGTATCGCCGGCGTAAGCGAGGGGGACAGGCGAATCTGGAACAGCAACTGGCAGATTGCGTGGCGCGACAACGAGCAAATCCTGCAGGCCATCGACGAGCGCTTTGCACTGCATCTCACGCTGCGATCGGCAAAGGCGCCGGTCGCGCACGGACAGAACGGCGTCAGCCAAAAAGCCGAAGGGCCGGGACACGCGTCTCATTACATTTCGCTCACGCGGCTGAATACTCAGGGCGAAATCGAGCTGGGCAGCAGAAAGTTTCAAGTGATAGGCACGGCGTGGATGGACCATGAATTTTTCACGCACCAACTCGAGGCCGATCAGGTGGGATGGGACTGGATGAGCATCCAGCTCCAAGACAACAGCGAACTGATGCTGTTCGACATTCGCCGCAAGGACGGGTCGATCGATCCGTATTCCGCGGGAACGTTCGTGGATGCGCGTGGGGACACCACGCATCTGCGCCGAGAAGAATTCAGTTTGGAACCTATGGGGGATACGTGGGTCAGTTCGGTCACGCGTGCGGTGTATCCGGTACGGTGGAAAATCTCCGTTCCGAGGCTTGGCGTTGCGTTGGAGTGTTCAACCTTGCTGCCTTCGCAGGAACTCGTGTCGTCAACGGGGTTCGTGCCTGCCTATTGGGAAGGCGCCGTCCTCTTCGCCGGAACTAAAGGGCGGTCGCCAATCGGCGGCGTCGGATATTTGGAAATGACTGGATACGATCACCCGATCGAGGCGACACGTTAGGAAAGACAACCTAGTCCGTCCCTGGCCTGGTCTGTACAGCTGGCACTGGACTTGCTCCTCCGGACAACGTTTCCCATCCGCGTCGCGAGAGACTCCAGTAGATCAGATAACCGGCTATCGCTGCGCAAGCGAATAACAGAAATCCAGCGAGCCATGCTTGCAGCACCAATTCGCCGATGCCGAACATCGCGCAATACACCAACGTACAGCCCATCACCCAATCAAACGCATTCGCGGTAAAGTCGCGAACCGGCGCGATATCCGGCGAGAGCGCGGCGATGCGCTTCCAACCGTGAATTGTCGGCTGCACGCGCCGGTAGAATTTCACCAGGCGCTCATCGCTCTCGGGCCGTGTGAGAAGCGTGGCAATCAACCAAACGGCGGTGGTGACCACGGTGGTGATCATGGTGCTCTTGGCGAACACCACAGAACTGTTTCCCGAAAAGTGCACCCATTGCAGCGACATCGAGACAATGAACGCCGCGGTCATCGAAGAAATTTCGCTCCACGCGTTGATCCGCCACCAGTACCAACGCAGCAGCAACACTCCGCCGGTTCCGGCGCCCATGCCCAGCAAAAGCTGCCATGCGGATTGAATGGAGCCGATGTGGGCCGCGGTGTAGCCGCTCAAAATGACCAGAAGCACGATAAACAGCTTGCTCGCCAGAACATAATGCCTCTCGCTGCCCTTGCGCACCACAAAGCGGCGGTAGAAATCATTGATGAGGTACGACGTGCCCCAATTGAGTTGCGTGCCAACGGTGGACATAAATGCCGCGAGAAATGCCGCTACCATTAAGCCGCGCAGCGCCGGCGGGAGGAAATCCCGAAGCACCATCACGTAGCCTTTCTCCGGCTCCGCGGCGAACTCCGCGCTGGGGTGCAATCCTCCTATGGGCGAGTACACAGCCACCGCGACGAGGCCGGTGACGATCCAAGGCCAGGAGCGCATTGCATAGTGTGCGATGTTGAACCATAGCGTGGCGCCGAGCGAATTTTTCTCGTCTTTCGCGCTGAACATTCGCTGCGCCACGTAGCCACCGCCGCCTGGCTCCGCGCCCGGATACCAGCTTGCCCACCACTGCATCGCCAAGTACAGCACGAAGGTAATTACCGGCAGCGTCCAAATCGCATCTGTCGTCCAGCCCAAGCGAAACGACGGAAAGAAAGAGAGCACCGAACCCGTGGGCTGGCCACTATGCCGCGCGGCATCGTTAACGTGCGACAACTGAATCTTTAGCAACGTCATCCCACCGATTTTGGCAACCGCGACCCATGCAAGCACGATGATCATGGACATTTTCAAGATGAACTGGAACAAATCGGTTACTAGAACGCCCCAGAGCCCGCCGATGAATGTATATATGCCGGTGAACGGAACCAGGATCAGCACACAAATCAGCAACGCCGTGTGCGCGGGGTCGCCGAGCGTGTAGTGCATCAGTACATGGCCGCCAATGGCCACTTCCAGTACACGGCCTCGCGCGATGGCATCACCAAGCAACACTGTGGTAATGCTAATCATGGCCTTTATTACCCAGCCGAGAATCAGGCAATTCATCAGCGCTCCCAGATAGAGGGCGCGAAAGCCGCGGAGAAAAGCGGCGGGTTTTCCTCCGTAGCGCAACTCCACAAATTCCACATCCGTAAGGATTTCCGAACGCCGCCAATACCGCGCGAAGAAAAAGACGGTCATCATCCCCGAAAGGCACTGCGACCACCACAGCCAGTTCCCCGAAATCCCATTCTTCGCGACCAGTCCTGTTACAAGTAAGGGTGTGTCCGCCGCAAATGTCGTGGCCACCATCGACGTGCCCGCCAGCCACCACGACACGTTTCTCCCGGAAACAAAAAATTCCTCGGTGCTGCCAGAAGAACGTCTGCGGTAGTACAGGCTGATCAGCAGGTTCAGCGCCAGATAGACGGCGATAACGATCCAATCGGTTGCGGTGAGCGTCATTTTTTGCTCTCGCTCGGTCGAGGCCGATTCGTGTGCGAGATAGCTATATAGCTCTGCAAACAGGTTGTCAACAAATTGTCACAGACTTAAATCGTATTAAGCGTTACACTTTACGACTGGCGCCGCTAGCGCTCTATAACACCGCGACCGGAGACCAATGGCCGAGAAGCAGAAGCATCGCAATGGTATGCCGGCCTACCAGCGGATTAGGGGCGCGATTCACAAGCGTATCGAATCCGGACAGTTGCGCACAGGCGACCCTGTTGCGTCTGAACGAGACCTCGCCAAGACTCACCAGGTCAGTTTAATGACCGCGCGCCATGCGTTGGCTACCCTGGAGCGCGAGGGTATCGTAGAGCGCCGCCGGGGCATCGGCACGTTCGTAGCGGCTCCCAAGATTCACTTCAACAAGCTGATGAGCTACACCGAACAAATGGCCAGTCGCAGTCTCACCGCTGGTTCCAAAATCTTGTTCGCGAAAATTATCCATGACGAGCAGGAAATCGCAGCCCGCCTGGCCCTGCCTCCCAATACCGGAATCATCAAGCTGGAACGTCTTCGACACGCGTCCGACCAGCCCTTCGCGCTGGAAACCTGCTATTTCTCTTCCGTGGAATTCCCAAACCTCCTTTCCGCACCTCTCCACCGCGAATCGCTTTTCAAAGTGCTCGAGCGCGAATACCAGGTGGAGCTCGGCTACGCCGATGAGGAAGTCGACGCTACGGCCGCTGACGCCAGGACTGCCGAGCTGCTCTCTGTCCCGCGAGGAGAGCCACTCATGCGCATCCGCCAGTTGATCTACTCTACAAAGGGAAAAGCTATCACCTATGTCCTGGGTTTCTATCGCTCGGACCGCCACAAGCTCCTGATCCGGCGGTTCCGGTAGATTCATTGCGCTCCGGCGCCCTATGCGTAGTGCGCGCTTCTCAAAGGCGAAAAGATGCTGCTGGTACTGAAACCAAATTCGGAAGAGCTCGGCCGCGAAGCTGCGCGCGTGGTGGGCAATGCCGTTCGAAAAAATCCTGCGCTGCGCCTGGGGCTAGCCACCGGAAACACCATGCTCGGAATGTACCGGGAGCTCGTTCGTCTGCACCACGAGGAGCGATTGGACTTCTCTCGCGTTGTTACATTCAACCTGGACGAATATCTGGGCCTTCCCGCGAACCATCCGCAGAGTTTTCGCCATTTCATGCAGCAGAATTTTTTCGCTCATGTGAACGTAACACCCGGCAACATTCATATCCCGGACGGCTCCATCAAAGGAGAGTATCAGCAGTATTGCGCATCCTACGAGGAGGCCATTCGCAAAGCTGGTGGTATCGACCTGCAAGTTCTGGGCATCGGCCGCAACGGCCACGTCGGATTCAACGAACCGACTTCCAGCCTAGGTTCGCGAACCCGTTTGAAAGTTCTCAGCAAAGAGACCATCGAAGACAACCGCAAGTTCTTTGCTGCGGGAGAAGAAATTCCCCAGGGCGCCATCACCATGGGCATCGGTACCATCCTCGAAGCAAAGCGAATTCTGCTTCTCGCTAGTGGCTCCTCCAAGGCAACGGCTATAGCCAAGGCCATCGAAGGACCGCTCACAGCTTCGGTCACTGCTTCCGCACTACAGCTTCATGGCGAGGTCACCTTTATTGTCGATCGAGAAGCAGGCGCGCAACTCAAGCAGCAGGAGTATTACCAGCGTGTGCTGGAGATGACCGCCATTCTCACGCCAGAGCGCCTCTAGCTGCGTTTTCTGTTCGCTTGTCCCTTGAGCGTTCCCGGCTGCGCTAGAATCTCCTCGCCCATTCTATTGGCCTTGGGAGCTAACCTATGGCGATCAGGCTCGCTGAAAACAACTACGGGAGTTCGCGAATTCATTTGCTGCGCGTCGCCAAGCAGCAGGGCCGCCACGACATCCGCGAGATCCGATTGTCAATACGCTTTGAAGGTGACTTTGAGGCCGCGCATATTCAGGGCGACAATCGCAAGATCCTCCCAGCCGACACCATGAAAAACACTGTTTACGCCCTGGCTCGCCAGCACTCTATGGAGCCCCTGGAAGACTTTGGCCTGCACCTGATCGAGCATTTCCTGACCTACAACTCCCAGGTCGCGCGCGTGCTCATCCAAGCGAGTGAGAACATTTGGGCCCGGCTTCCGCATGGCGGCAAGCCACACGCGTCAGCCTTCGCGCGCGCCGGAAACGAAGAGCGTACCTCCCTCCTAAGCGGAACCGGCGAAGGCACGCAGATTCGCGCGGGCATAGATAATTTGATCGTTCTGAAAACGACGAACTCGGCTTTTGAGGATTTCAAGAAGGATCCCTATACAACGTTGCAGGACGAAGGCGACTGCATCCTGTCCACGGTAATTTGTGCTGATTGGCTGTACACCGAGGAGGAAGCCGAGTTCGGCCCGTTGTGGCACGGTGTGAGACAGATGCTGCTCGAGACCTTTGCCGAGCACCATAGTCAATCGCTCCAGCACACGCTTTACGCGATGGGCGATGCTATCCTCAATAATTTCGAGAACATCGGCGAAATTCATCTCTCACTGCCCAGCAGGCACTTCCATCTGGCCGATCTCGCGCCGCTCGGCATGGATAACCCCGGCAAGGTCTTCGTGCCCATAGATGAACCCTACGCGACTATCGAAGCTACGCTGAAAAAACGGTGATTGCCCAAGGGCTGCGCTTTTTTTTCCGGTGTCGACTCCAAAGCTTCTCTTCCGCTATTCTTCCAACCCTATGCATGACCTGAGCTATTTTCGAGAGCATCTCGACCTCTTCGCTGAAATGGCCAAAAAGCGGGGCGCCGCATTGGATCTGGATGGATTTCGTACCCTGGACAAAGAGCGGCGCGAACTGATTACCGCAACTGAGCAGCTCAAGGCTCAGCGCAACAAGGCCAGCGACGAAATTGCGCGCCTGAAAAAAGCGAAGCAAAACGCCGACGCGTTGATCGCCGAAATGAAGCAGGTCTCAGAGCGAATCAAGGCAGCGGACGAGAGGATTGCGGAGCTTGACTCAACTCAGCGCGGCTTGCTGCTTACCATTCCCAATGTACCGCACTTCGGTGTCCCTGTAGGACACAGTGCCGCGGAAAATGTGGAGGTACGCCGATGGGGGACTCCGCCGACGTTCGATTTTTCCCCGAAGCCGCATTGGGAAGTGGGTGAGCGCGCCGGGATTCTCGATTTGCAAGCGGCTACGAAAATTGCCGGAGCGCGTTTTGCGGTTTACAAGGGCTGGGGAGCGCGATTGGAACGTGCCCTGGCCAATTTTTTCCTCGATGTGCACACGCGCGAGCACGACTACACCGAAATCCTTCCACCCTTCCTAGTCAACAGCGCCTCCTTGCTTGCCGCCGGCCAATTACCGAAATTTGCCGCCGATCTCTTCAGGGTCCAGGATACCGATTTCTGGCTAACGCCCACCAGCGAAGTGGAGCTCCACAACCTTTATCGCGACGAAACCCTCCCCGAGGAGAAATTGCCAATCCATGTGACTGCGTGGACTGCTTGCTTCCGTTCCGAAGCGGGTGCAGCCGGAAAAGACACGCGTGGAATCTTGCGCCAGCACCAGTTCCAAAAAGTCGAGCTCTTCAAGTTCACACATCCGGATAAGAGCTACGAAGAGCATGAAGCACTAACCCGAAACGCAGAAGCCTTGCTCCAGAAACTCGGTCTGCACTACCGTACGATGCTTCTGTGCACTGGCGACATGGGCTTTGCCTCGGCTAAAACCTATGACATCGAAGTTTGGCTGCCTTCCAGCAATGAATTCCGCGAAATTTCGTCGTGCTCAAATTGCGAAGCCTTTCAAGCGCGACGTGCGGGAATTCGCTTCAAGCCCAAAGGCGGCGGAAAGAGCGAGTTCGTGCACACGCTGAACGGCTCGGGCCTGGCGGTCGGGCGCACCTGGATCGCCATCATGGAAAATTATCAGCAGGCGGATGGGTCTATCGTCATTCCAGACGTGCTGCGCCCATACATGGGCATCGACCGCATACCCGCCGGCGAGTGACTTGTAGCAAAATTTCTGGCCTAGCTCCGTTTGACCTCCCAAAGCTGTACAAATCTTACGTATGTTGCTGATAAACAATGACTTATAGTTCAACCAACACCTACAAGCCCATCGCCAACTAGGTTCGCTTCGCGGCGCAAGCTATTGAAATCAGAGGATTTCGTTTGACTCCGGCTTTTCCCCTTGCATACGATGACAGCAAGGCCGACTAGGCTGAGCATGCTGTCTTCCCGAGTTATGCGATTCTTGATTTGGCTAGTGGCGTTGTGCTGGGCCGTAGCGCTGTTGCGGCGCACGGTAGCCTGGATGCTGCGCGGATTCCTGAATTCGCTCACACGCCGCGAAGCTGCGCCTGACCAACAGCCTACCGTCGGTTCGCGGCGGCTAGTCCGCGATCCGGTCTGCGGCGTGCACGTCGCGGAAGAGCGAGCAATTCCGCTGCGGACCGGGGACGAGGTCGTGCATTTTTGCTCATCGGCTTGCCGCGATCAGTATGCGGCTAATGAACACAAGTTCGCCGCCAATGGCTGAAATGTTGGCTGCAGCTTGGTTTTATTTCGGGTAACCCAGAAAGCAAGCAACAGAAGCACCGGCGAGCGGATGTGCGTCACGCCGCCTAAACGAAAGGACCGAAGCCAATGGCCACGGTCGCAAAGCCTACAGTTGCACCCATGATCCCGCGTATTGCGCCGCGGGAGGATCTTAATCCCTTCCGCATCGCGCAGATTCAATTCGACATGGCCGCCGAGTTCCTGAAGCTCGATCCTGGTCTTCGACAGATCTTGCGCACCCCGAAGCGCGTGCTGGAAGTCTCCCTGCCGACAAAGATGGACAACGGCCAGGTCAAGGTCCTGACCGGATACCGCGTGCAGCACAACGTCGCGCGCGGCCCGGGCAAGGGCGGCATTCGTTATCACCCCAACGTGACCCTCGATGAAGTCAAAGCACTCGCGGCGTGGATGACTTGGAAGACCGCCGTGGTCAACGTGCCTTTCGGCGGCGCCAAGGGCGGCATCATCTGCGACCCTAAGCGTATGTCCAAGAGCGAGCTGGAGCGCATGACCCGCCGGTTCGCCAGCGAGATCCTGCCGCTAATCGGCCCCGACCAAGATATTCCGGCACCCGACGTTTATACCGACTCGCAGACTATGGCTTGGATCATGGACACGTACTCCATGATGGTGGGCCACACCGTCCCAGGCGTCGTCACCGGCAAGCCGATTTCCGTCGGTGGCTCCGTAGGGCGCGCGGAAGCCACCGCTCGCGGCCTTGTGTTCGTAGTCGAAGAAGCTTGCAAGGTAAAAAAGATTTCGCTGCGCGGCGCTACTGTCGCCATCCAGGGCTTCGGCAACGCCGGCGCCACGGCGGCGCGGTTGTTCGTCGAAAAGAAGGCAAAAGTCATTGCGCTCAGTGACACGCGTGGCGGCGTCACCAATTCGCGCGGCATCGACCCCATTAAAGCCATCCGTTACAAGGAGCGTTCCGGCACGGTCGTGGGCATGCCCGGAGCTTCGCGCATCTCCAACGACGACCTGATCACTATGAAGTGCGACATCCTGGTGCCCGCGGCATTGGAAAACATGATTACCTTGAACAATGCCGAGGCCATCAAGGCCCGCATCGTCGCAGAAGCCGCCAACGGTCCAACCACTCCGCACGCCGACGAAATCCTAGCGCGCCGCGGCATCACCGTGCTGCCGGACATCCTGGCCAATTCTGGCGGCGTCACGGTCAGCTATTTCGAGTGGGTGCAGAACCAGGAAGGGCTGCTCTGGGACAGCGAAGAAGTGAACCTGCGACTGCAAAAGATCATGGTGCGCGCGTTCCATGAAATGGTGGACACCATGCGCAAGCATCACGTTCCTCCACGCGCCGGCGCCATGATTCTTGCCGTTGGGCGCGTAGCGGAGGCCACTCTCGTCCGCGGATTGTTCCCCTAGGAATACTCAATCGCGGAATTCTTCTCGCGCTGTAATTTTCTTCAAATTTTTTCTTGCGCCGAACCTCAAAACGTGCGTACATTCGCACTTGCCGGCCGCCTCTTTTGGCGTTGCCGGCAATTTTCACTTAGCGTTGCTCAAGACTACGGTCTTCGCTGCGGCGGTACTCGGAGTTTCTGGTAACCGGACAGGAATCGGGGTTACGAGGTGCAAAGCACGGAAAGATGAGCAATCACAGCAATCATTCCAATCCTGCCGCGCCCGTCTTGCTGAGCATTGCGGGATTCGACCCATCCTGCGGCGCAGGCACGGCGGCGGACCTGAAGACCTTTGCCGCGCACGGCTGCTACGGCGTGGCGGCCATCACCGCGTTAACTGTACAGAATACGCAAGGCGTGCGAGAGGTGCAGAATACACCGAGTGCGACTCTTCGCGCGCAGCTTGATGTCCTGGCCGAAGATTGCGAAATAGCAGCGGTAAAGATCGGCATGCTAGGGAATCGTGGCAACGCTGTGGTGATTGCGGAATTTTTGGACGCCTGCAAGTTTGCTCATGTTGTCCACGATCCGGTGATGAAGTCGTCGACTGGAACGGAATTGCTGGACGCCGCGGGAATAAAGTTTATCGTTGCCGAGATGCTGAAGCGCTCGAGCGTCATCACACCCAACGTGCCGGAAGCGGAAATTCTCACCGGGCTAACGATCAAGGACACCGCCGACATGGAAACCGCCGCCCGAAAAATTGTCGAGATGGGCGCTCGCGCCGTCATCGTCAAGGGCGGCCACATGGACAAAGCCGTGGACATTCTGTTCGACGGCAATGAGATCATGCCCCTCGCCGGAGACAAGGGTAAGGAAGAAGCCCTGCACGGCACTGGCTGCACTTTCGCCAGTGCCCTTGCTGCTCACCTTTCCGCGGGTCGCTCCTTATTCGAGGCCGCCACTTTAGCCAAAGCCTACGTTACGAAGGCCATTGAGAAAGCCTACGCCATCGGCAAAGGCCGAATCCCGCTCGACCATTTCTATCGCCACAAAATCGAGCCGCCTGCCCGTGGCCTACACGAAGTCCCGCAACATGGCATGCATCCCGCCGCCGAGCCCGCCGCGCACTGAAATCGCTTCGTTGGAAACGCCGCCAGCGGTCTCGGCATCAGCGGATATCTGTTTCTGTAGTTTTGAGGATCTGGGTTTAATTACACTTTGTGGACGAAACGACCGCCGACGACAGTTGCTACCGGACCACCCTTAAAACTGCGTCCATCAAACGGCGAATTGCGCGATTTGCTAGCGGATTCCGCGGCACGGAAGGTCCACTCGCGATCCAGCGAAAATATCGTGAGGTCCGCAGGTTGGCCTGCGGCAATGCTTCGCTCGGCGCCTAGCACGCGCGCCGGCCCGGAAGTGAACAGTTCCACCATGCGCATCAGCGAAATACGCCCGGTGTGAACCAGTTGCTCGAGCGCAAGACTCAATGCTGTTTCAAACCCCGTAATGCCAAAGGGCGCGCGGTCAAACTCAACGTCCTTTAACGCCGGTTCGTGCGGCGCGTGGTCGGTGGCGATCGCGTCGACTGTTCCATCCGCCAGGCCGGCGAGCAGCGCATCTCGATCTTCACGAGCGGCCAGCGGGGGATTCATTTTGTAGCGCGAATCGTATTGCACATCTTCATCAATCAGCGTGAAGTGGTGCGGGGTAACCTCGCAGGTGACCCGCAACCCACGCTGTTTCGCCGTGCGCACCTGTTCGAGCGACCCTTTAGCCGATAGATGCGCGATGTGCAGCCGCGCGCCGGTAAGGTCGGCAAGCTGAACATCACGAGCCACACAAACAGATTCCGCGGAGGCGGGCATCCCAGCCAAGCCCAGGCGCGTGGATGTCACGCCTTCACGCATCACTGCCCCCGCCGCCAGCGAAACATCTTCGGCGTGCTCGATCACCGGGATGTCCAGCGAACAGCAATAGTCCATGACTTGACGCGCAAGCTTGGCGGTAGCGATCGGTTTTCCATCATCGCTGACCGCCACAATCCCCGCTTGCTGCATCGCTGCGATTTCCGCAATCGCCTCGCCTTCGCTGCCCGTGCTCGCCGCGCCGATGGGCCAAACGCGAACGCTGGCGCACGTCTTTGCGCGATCCAGAATGAATCGCGTGACGCTCGCGCTGTCGTTTACCGGTTTCGTATTTGGCATGCAGCAAACCGCTGTGAACCCTCCGCGCGCCGCCGCGTTCGTCCCGGTTTCAATGGTTTCAGAGGACTCCTGCCCGGGTTCGCGGAGATGCGCATGGAGGTCAATAAAACCAGGAGCAACGATCTGTCCGCCAGCGTCGAATACCTCGAAACCGTTGCGCGAAGAAATTTCCCCAGCCGGCGCAACCTCCGCGATTCGCTCGCCGTCCAGCAAAATGTCGAGGGTCGCGTCGGTTTTGCGCCCGGGATCAACCACGCGTCCATTCTTAACGAGAAGCATGCGATGGGTCCTTTATGTCCGAGGCGCGTCGATTCCGCGGCTGCGGTGCTTCACTGGTCGGCTGCGTGTCCTCTTCGCCGTTGCCGGCACACAACAAGAAGAGCAGCGCCATTCGCACCGCAATGCCGTTGGTTACTTGGTCCAGCACACACGATTGCGGGCCGTCGGCGACCTCTGGCGAAATTTCAATGCCGCGGTTCATCGGCCCGGGATGCAACACAATCGCATCCCCCTTGGCACGGCGGAGCCGCTCGCCATTCAGCTGATACAGCAAGACGTAATCACTCGCCGAGAGTGCGGGCTCGTGCAACCGTTCCGTTTGCACCCGGAGCACCACAATAACGTCTGCGCCTTCCAGTGCTTCCTCTAGATTAAATACGCGCCGTATCGCTGCCTGTGGAGCGATTTGCTCCAGTTCCCGAGGAACCCACATTGCCGGACCGCAAAGCGTTAGGCGGCAGCCGAATTTTCCGAGCAGATGAATATCCGAACGCGCCACGCGGCTGTGCAGGATGTCTCCCAGAATCGTGACATTCAAATTATTGATCTTGCCTTTCCGGTCACGAATTGTGAGCGCGTCCAGCAAACCTTGCGAGGGATGCTCGTGCGTGCCGTCACCCGCATTGATCACCGGGATATCCAAATGCCGAGCCACAAACTCCGCAGCGCCGGAAGCCGCATGGCGCATCACCAGGCAGTCCGGCTTCATGGCATTCAGCGTGTGGGCGGTGTCGAGCAGCGACTCGCCCTTTTTCAGGCTCGATGCTTCCGCTTGCAGGTTCATGATATCCGCGCCAAGTCGCGACGCCGCGGTTCCAAAGCTTATGCGCGTGCGCGTAGAGCTTTCAAAAAAGGCCAGCGCTACGGTCTTGCCGCGTAACGTACCTAGTTTCTTTAGGGGGTGCTTCTGGATTTCCTGGAACGGCTTGCTTTGATCGAGAAGAAAAGTAAGTTCGTCCGCCGAGAGCGGTTCAAGCGCAAGCAGGTCACGAAACCGATGCGTCACATTTTCACTCTACATTCTTGCTTGGTGCGATCAAATGTTGCCACAAGTGAGTCCGCAAGAACTGTCATCCTTAGGCTATCCGACGAGGATAGCCGAAGGATCTCAAGTTTGAACAGTAGCGTGCACTCCAACAGCATGCCCTATCCTTCCACCCGATCAACCAGCACCACACGCTCTTCGCTGTCTATTTCGCGCAGCCGCACCTCAATAATCTCCGTATTGCTGGTCTGCACCACGCGTCCGGTAAACTGCGCCTCGATGGGCATCTCGCGATGCCCGCGGTCGATCAGCACGCACAGCGACACGCGCTTCGGCCTGCCTAGATCAAAAAGACCGTTCATCGCGGCGCGAATGGTGCGGCCCGTATACAAAACGTCGTCCACCAGCACCAGGTCCATGTTGTCCACGCCGAACGGAATGTCGGAGCTCTGCAGCACGGCGTGCGATGCAACCTTCGACAAGTCGTCTCGGTACAGCGTGATGTCCAGCGTGCCGACCGGCACATCCACACCATCGATGCCGCGCATCGCCCACGCAATCCTCTGCGCCAGCGGCACGCCCCGCCGCCGAATGCCGATAAGCGCCAGATGTTTGGTTCCGCCACTTTTTTCTACGATTTCGTGCGCCAGCCGCTGCAACGTGCGGTCGATTTCCGGTGCAGACATAAGCTGTGCCTTTTCAACGATGCGCATAGTCGCGTAATCCTAGCACAAGGTGCACCGACGAGCAGCCGGCGCAAAAAGTCATGGGAAGGACCCGCAAAGTGCCCGTGATAAACTCCCGCGTGACCAATGAGGTGGGCATGCTTCACGGAAACCATAAGAGCGGCGCGTCAATGATAAGAAAATGGTTGGCTTGGACGGCGTTAGCCGCGGTATTGGTTCCAACGTCTCCGGCGCAGACTCCATCCCCCGCCCCGGCACCTGTTGCGGCTGCAAAGAGGGCGCCCGCTGCGGCAATCAAGAAAGCAGCCACGCGCCCCAAACTGGTGCTCCTGCTGGTTGTCGACCAGATGCGCGGCGACTACGTAGATAAATTCCTGCCGCAATGGACAGGGGGCCTCCGCCGCCTTGTCGATGAAGGCGCCTGGTTTCGCGATGCGGCCTATCCCTACGCGGACACAGCGACCTGCGTGGGACACGCGACCATCTCCACGGGAGCGTTTCCCACCATGCATGCCATGGTGGCCAATGCATGGTGGGACCGCGAGGCCCAGAAGATGGTGACCTGTACTGAGGATCCGAACGCAAAGAACTTGGGTTATGCCGGAGTCTCCGCGACGGGCGGCGATAGCGCGTGGCGCATGGAGCTCCCCGCTTTTGCCGAGGAGTTGAAATTCCAGACCAATGGCGCCACGCGCGTGGTTACGTTGGGTGGGTAACTTCAAGCCCTTATGGCGCAGTGCCCTTCGTCGAGCAATATGCTAAAGCGCATCCCATAAAGGAGGATTACGGCAAGACGTGGACGCTCTCGCTTCCAAACAGCTCCTATTGGTACGACGAAAAGGCCAAGGGCGCCGTAGCGCCCGAAGGCTGGGACCTGACTTTTCCGCACTCCCTGCGAGGCAAAGCTACCGGCAACGAGCCAGATACCGCATTCTACGAGCAATGGGCGTCGAGCCCTTTTGCAGACACGTATCTGACAAAGTTCGCAGAGACGGCCGTCGATTCGCTGGGGCTCGGCCAGGGTGGCGGCACGGATTTCCTGGGTGTCAGCTATTCCCCCGTCGATTATGTCGGCCATGCCTTCGGTCCTCACAGTTGGGAGATCCAAGACATTCTTGTGCGCTTGGACAAAGACCTAGGCGATCTCTTTGTTTATCTCGATACGAAGGTCGGACGCCGCAACTATGTTGTGGCCCTCAGCTCCGACCACGGTGTCGTCCCGGCGCCAGAAGATATGCAAAAAACCGGCGCCGACTCCGGCGTGCTTCACCTTGCCGAACTGCAAGAGAGAATGGAAAAGGCCATCGAACCATTCAACTTTGCAAAGCCTGCCATCGCTCGGATCACCAGCAGCGATGTATATTTCGCTCCAAACGTGTACGAAAAGTTGAAGCAGAACCCCAATGCCCTGCGCGTCGTGACGGAAGCGGCGCTAGCGCAGCCGGGAGTCGCGGAAATCTTCCGAGCCGAGCAACTGCAAGATCGTCCGACCACGCAAAGCCCCACGCGCCGCGCTCTGGCCGACGGCTACTTCCCGGGACGCAGCGGCGACCTTTTCATTGTGCCCAAGCCCTACTGGCTTATGGACCGAACCCCTGCTGGAAAGGCGCGATCCTACGGCACCAGTCATGGCGCTCCATACAACTACGACCAGAATGTTCCGCTGCTCTTCATGGGTTTCGGCATAAGGCATGGCGAGTACTTTGACGAGGTAACCCCGGCAGACCTGGCCCCGACGCTGGCAGCGCTATGCGGCGTCACCCTGGCGTCGCGCGACGGTCACGTCCTAGCGGAAGCGCTCGCCAAGTAACGCATTCAGCGCCTAGCGCCCGCTTCGTGGTAAGCTTTTGTCGAAGTGAGTGCCGCGGACGCTGTCGATCTCAGCGTACAGATTGGCGCCCTGCGCCTGCGGAATCCCATTCTTGCTGCCAGTGGAACATTCGGCTACGGCATCGAGTTCGCCCATTTGGTTGATCTGAACCGCCTTGGCGGCTTCGTAACCAAGGGGCTTTCCCGCGAACCCATCGAAGGCGCCCCAGCCCCTCGTCTCTGTGAGACCCCCTCCGGCATGCTCAATGCCGTCGGTTTGCAAAACGTGGGTGTCCGCGCGTTTGTCGCTGAAAAACTCTCGGTACTGCGAAAATACGATGCGACAGTGCTGGCTAACGTCTTCGGCTACTGCCTCGAGGACTACGCCGAGGTAATCCGCATACTGGAAGATGCCGAAGGCTTGGCAGGCTATGAACTCAACATTTCCTGTCCAAATGTGAAAAAGGGCGGAATGCAGTTCGGAAGTGACCCCGCCCAGGTAGCTGAAGTGGTAGCCGCAGCCCGAAAAGCCGCCGTCCGTCGCCCCTTGTGGGTGAAATTGTCGCCCCTTGTTGCAGATATTGGACTTATCGGGCGAGCAGCTGAGTCAGCAGGAGCCGATGCCCTGACTGTGGCCAATACTTACCCCGCCATGGCGGTAGACGCACGCACCCTAAGGTCACGTTTAGGGAACCTTACTGGAGGTCTCTCCGGCCCTGCCATTAAACCCATCACCCTCCGACTTGTCTGGGAGACTATGAAAGCAGTAAGGATACCGGTAATCGGCCTGGGCGGCATAGAGACGGTTGAAGACGTGCTTGAATACCTGGTCGTAGGGGCTTCGGCAGTGCAGGTAGGGACGGCCAGCTTTGCTGACCCGAGGGCCAGTGAGAGGCTGGCGAGGGCCCTTACGAACGCTCTAGTACAAGTTAAAGCCAGCAAAATCAGAGATATACAAGGAAAATTAGCAGCAGAAATTGGTTGACATAATGACTCCTTTCCGCTACACTTTTCTGGAAGTTGTAGCACAAAGACAACACTATGAGAACCTAAGGCGATCAAAGCCTGGGTAGGTAACGCAAGCTGGTACGGACCCGGCTTCAATGGCCGCAAGACGGCTAACGGCGAGATCTTCGACAGCGAGGCGCTTACCGCCGCGCACCCCCATCTGCCGTTCGGCTCCCTGGTGCGGGTCGTAAACCCGCGTAACGGGAAATTTGAATTGGTACGCATTAATGACCGGGGTCCGTATCAAGAAGGCCGCGAAATTGATGTATCCTATCGCGTCGCCCGGAGAATCGGCCTTATCCACTCGGGCGTGAGCCAGGTCCGGCTCGAGCTGATGGAACTGCCTCAGAAACGTTGAGCTTCGACGCCCATCCACGCAGCAGTTTGATCGTGGCTCTCGATTTTGATTCATTATCTTCCGCTCTGAAATTTGCTAAGCAGGTTGCCGATCTTGTCGGTATGTTCAAGATCGGCAGCCAGCTCTTTACTGCGGCAGGACCGCAGGCCGTACGCGAGATCTCCGCACTTGGCCCGGGTATCTTCCTGGACCTGAAATTTCACGACATCCCCAATACAGTCGCTGGCGCCATACTCTCTTGCGCCGCCATGCCCGGAGTACAGCTCGTGAACGTGCACGCGCTGGGCGGCCGCGCAATGCTCCATGCTGCAGCGCAAGCTATTAGTGCGGCGCAGCCGATGGGTGCGGACCGGCCAAGGCTACTCGCAGTCACCATCCTGACCAGCATGGACCAGAAAGCGATCCGCGAGGTCGGCCTCGGCGGCACACCACAAAGCCGCGTGCTGAAACTCGCGCAGCTTGCCAAGAAAGCTGGGGTTGATGGCGTCGTTGGTTCCGTGAGGGAGGCACGCGCGATTCGCAAAGCGTGCGGGCGCGATTTCCTGATTGTCACGCCCGGCGTCCGCCCAAAGGACAAAGGCTTTGCCTCCAAGGACGATGATCAAGCCCGTACCGCCACCCCTGCCGAAGCAATTCGCGCGGGCGCGGATTTCATCGTAGTGGGCCGGCCAATCCTCGCCGCCTCCGATCCGCGCGCGGCCGCGCAAGCCGTCGTGGACGAAATCACCGCAGCAAAATAGTTCGATTTTCCTCCAGAAATTTCTGAAAACAACGCCAGCGCTCCGCAATGCGCGAAAGCACACGAGGGAGTGCCTGTGCTACCTTTACCGAGCAACATTCACGAGTGATCTCTCGCGACTGTTCAAATACCCATGACTCGCCCATCGAAAAGCGTCATCGTCGGCACTGCCGGGCACATTGACCACGGCAAGTCTTCGCTGATCGAAGCCCTGACCGGCACGCATCCCGACCGCCTGGAAGAAGAAAAGCGCCGCGGCATCACCATTGACCTGGGCTTCGCCTTCCTCGAAGAAAACGGCGTCCGCTTTGGATTCGTCGATGTCCCGGGACACGAGCGCTTTGTCAGCAACATGCTCGCAGGCGCCGCGGGAGTCGATCTGGTGCTGCTGGTGATCGCCGCCGATGAATCAATCAAGCCTCAAACGCGTGAACATTTCGATATTTGCCGGCTTCTCGGCGTGACGCGCGGCGTCGTGGCGCTCACGAAAAGCGATCTGGTCGACGCCGACACTGCTGGGCTGGTGCGCCTGGAAGTCGAAGAGTACTTGCGTGGTTCGTTTCTCGAAGGTGCGCCCATTGTTCCCGTGAGCGCGAGAACCCAAGCGGGATTACCCGAATTGAAGCAGGCTCTTCTCGCTGTAGCGCAGCAAGCCGCGGGAAAAGATGTTGCCCGCTACTTCCGCTTGCCCATTGATCGCGCCTTCGCCATCAAAGGCTTTGGCACGGTTGTCACCGGCACGCTGATCTCTGGAAGCGTAGCCCCCAGTGCCGAAGTCGAGCTCTTCCCGGCAAGCAAACGCCTCCGGGTGCGCGGCGTGCAATCCGGCGGCAAAACAGTTGAGCGCGCTATCGCCGGACAGAGAACCGCCGTAAATCTTGCTGGAATCGAGCACACCGCCCTGCGCCGCGGCATGGTGCTCGCGACTCCCGGGAAATTTCGTGTGACACGAAGGATCGATACCCGGCTCGAACTTCTTCACTCTGCGTCAAAAATGAAACACCGCAGCCGCGTCCATTTTCATTCAGGGACTTGCGAAACAGTCGCGGAGTTGGTTTTCTTCACGGAGAAGGAACTCGCCCCGGGACAAAACGCATTCGCGCAGCTCCGCTTGCAGGACGATGCTTTACTCTTGCCCGGCGATCGCTTCATCGTCCGGCAATTCTCGCCTGTCACCACAATCGGCGGTGGCGTGGTCCTCGATCCATTGGCGCGCCGCCCCACTCTTCGCGACACTGGCCGCGCAGCTTTCCTCGAAATTCTGAAGCGCGGCGATCGTATCGAAGTGCTCGCGGCAATAACCGGGCGCGCCGTGCTCGGAATAAGCTTCCAGGAAATAGTTGCGCGCACCGGCTGGCTCGAAGACGAAATTCGCGCAGCCGCAAAGAAACTCGCCGAGAGTGGCCGGATAAGAATTGTCTCCGCAGAGCCGCTGGTATTACTCTCCGGAAGAACGTTCGACGAAGTCCGCCAGAAGGTCACCGTTCGAGTCGAGAAGTTTCACAAGGAAAACCCGCTGCTCCCCGGAATAACCCGCGAAGATTTGCGGTCTAGTCTTGGAAGGCGCGTTCGGCCGGAAACCTTTCGAGCCGCCCTCGATGAGCTGCTGGCGCAAAAAAAGCTTGAGACGCAGGGCGAAATCGTCAAGCGCGCCGGCGCGGCCATCCACCTTGATCCTGAGGAAGCGCGTGCCAAAGAGCAGATCGAGAAAGCGTTCGCGATCGCGGGCTTGGCCGTTCCCTCAGTCAAAGAAGTCTTGAGCAAGCTGCCCGTGGAAGCAAGGCGCGCAGAGAAGATCCTGCAAATCCTTTTGCGCGACAAAATCTTGGTACGTGTCACGCCCGAGCTGATTTTTCATCACGATGCGCTGGCGCAGCTCCGCGACCGCCTTTCCGCCTTCAAGAAAACGAAGGGCGAACGCATCTCCGTGCCCGGCTTCAAGGAGCTGACCGGCATCACCCGCAAGTACGCCATTCCGCTCCTGGAATACCTCGACCGCGAGCGGGTGACCCGGCGCGCCGGCGACGAGCGTGTTATCCTGTAGAGGCCTACAGAGGCGCGGCTAGCCACACTTGCCGCGCGAGGCATCCTGAGTTAGGGTTGTGAGTAGCGCGCCGCAAATGGTGCGTGGAGGCGATTCATGGGCGAGTTTAGTCCTATTCATTGGCTGATAGTCTTGGCGATTATCCTGCTCCTGTTCGGAGGTCGGAAGATTCCCGAGCTGGCTCGAGGCCTGGGCGAAGGTATCCGCAGCTTCAAAGAAGGCATGTCTGGCGCAGCGCACCCGACAACGCCTCCGCCGCAGCAGACCACGCCTCCGGCAGACAAGCCGGCGGAAGAAAAGAAAGCCTAGGCACTTTCCATCAAGAATTGCGGTTTTGATTGGGCGGCCAGCGTGCCGCCCTTTTTTTGTCTGCGCCACGCCGTTATGCCGTGATTTGTGCCCAATCGGTAAAAAAAGCGCGCCTGTTCGCGAAAACCTGTCCCTCAGGTCAGTAGGCACCCACCAACGTACCTCGCACAATTCCGTTATCCCAGCGGTGACCCGGTTTTTACACGCTTTCCAAGCCATTTAGGAGAGAACGAATGAAAATTACCTTTCTAAAGTGGGGCGCAGTATCGCTGGCGCTGCTCGTGAGCGCCGCGAGTGCTACCACGCTGTTGGCGCAGGATCAATCTTCTTCACCGTCAGTGCCAACACCGGCACAGGAACCCGAGAAGAAGGCGGATCCCAGCATCGCGCAGCGCAAAGAGAACCAGCAGGACCGCATCGCCAACGGCGTGAAGAGCGGCCAGCTAACTCCCGGCGAAACCGCCAACCTTGAAAACAAGGAAGCGGCCATCAACAAGGAAACCCGCACGGACCGCGCGGCCAACGGCGGAAAGCTGACGTCGGCCGAAAAAGCCCAGATCAACCAACAGCAAAATCAAATGTCGAAGCAAATTTACGCCGACAAGCACAACGCCAACACCGCCCACTATGGCAACAACAAAGTCGGCCAGCGCCGCGAAAATCAACAGGACCGCATCGCTCAGGGCATCAAGAGCGGCCAGCTCACTCCTAGTGAAACCGCTAAGCTCGAAAAACAACAGCAAGGCATCAACAAGCACGTAGCCAGCGACCGCAAAGCCAATGGCGGCGCGCTGACGGCTCGCGAAAAGAAGCAGGTCAACAAGGAACAGAACCAAGCGTCGCGCAACATCTACAAGAAAAAGCACAACGCCGCGACGCAACCTAACGCCAAGAAGCCCTCATAAATTCTCTTCACCCTGAGGTGCCCTTCGCAAGAAGGGCACCTTTTTTATCCTGCATTTAACCTGGCCACAGACGTTGTAGGGGTGTGCTTAGTCGGATCGTGAGGCCATGCGGAAAAAATTAAATGGCACAAAATGGGCTTCAGCCCGGTCGCGCCTAATCCCTTACTCCAAATCCTCCGACCAGCCCAGCTCCATGAGAGCCTCGCATAAACGCGCCAGCGGCAAGCCGACGATATTGAAGTAGCAGCCCTCGATGCGCGGAACGTAGCGGCCCGCGCGACCCTGGATTGCGTACGAACCGGCCTTGTCAAGAGGTTCGCCGGTCGCGAGATAACGCGTGATCTCTTCCTTGGGAATCTGCGCGAACTGAACGTTTGTGATTTCGACGAAAGTCCGGCGCTCGATGTCGGGCAGGCGGATTAGCGTCACCCCGGTCAACACAGAATGCGTGCGCCCGGAGAGCTTCGCCAGCATCTGCCGCGCGTCTTCGCTGGTGCGCGGTTTGCCAAGCACGTGCCCGTCCAGCACAACCTCGGTATCCGCGGCAATGATGATGGCTGGCCCGACCGCGCGCGCCGAGACCAGCTCCGCTTTGGCGTCCGCGAGCCGCTGTACCAACTCCACCGGCGATTCACCCGCCACGGGAGTTTCATCCACCGCCGACGAGAGCACAACGAAGGACAGCCCAGCATCGTGCAGAATTTCAGCGCGGCGAGCCGAAGAGGAGGCAAGTATCAGCTTCATGGTGATTGGTGACGGCGAGCATACTACAGTGGGACGCCAGGAGGATGTTCCGGCTCAGATGACGACGGACTCCTGGTATTCGCCGAAGGCGCGGCGCAGCGCATCCGAAATTTCGCCGACGGTCGCGTAGGCTTCAACGGCCCCTAGAATGGCGGGCAGAAGGTTCTCATTCGTCGCTGCGCGGCGCTCCAGCTCGGCGATGGCGGCTTGGGTCTTGTTCGTATCCCGCTTGCCGCGCAGCGCTTGCAGCCGCTGGATTTGCTCGCGCTCGATTTGCGGGTCGATGCGCAGCGTGGGAATCCCCCGCTCTTCTTCCGCAATAAACTCATTCACGCCGACAACCACTTGCTCTCTTGTTTCCACCGCCCGCTGGTATTCGTAAGCGGCTTTCTGGATTTCGCTCTGCACGAATCCGGATTCGATCGCCCGCAGCATTCCGCCCAACGAATTAATCTTCTCGATGTAGGCCAGCGCGCCGCTTTCTATTTCATTGGTCAGATGTTCGATGGCGTAGGAGCCCGCAACAGGATCAATGGTGTTGGCCACCCCCGTTTCGTGCGCAATGATTTGCTGCGTGCGCAAGGCGATCAGCGCCGCATCCTCGGTCGGCAGCGCCAGCGCCTCGTCCATTGAATTCGTGTGCAGGGATTGGCAACCGCCGAGAACCGCCGCAAGCGCCTGGATGGCCACGCGCACTATGTTGTTTTCCGGCTGCTGCGCGGTCAGCGACGAACCCGCAGTCTGCGCATGAAAGCGCAAGAGCAGCGACCGCGCATCCCGCGCCTGAAAGTGCTCGCTCATCAAGCGCGCCCACAGTCGCCGCGCTGCCCGGTATTTGGCAATCTCTTCCAGCAAATCGTTATGCGCGTTGAAGAAAAACGAGAGCTGCGGCGCGAAGTCATCGATGTCCAGCCCGGCATCCAGCGCCGCTTGCACATACGCAATCCCGTCCGCCAGCGTGAACGCCACTTCCTGCACCGCCGTCGATCCCGCCTCACGAATGTGATAACCCGAAATCGAAATCGTGTTCCACCTGGGCAGCGCGTCGCGGCACCACGCGAAAATATCGGTGACGATGCGCATCGCTGGCCGAACCGGATAAATGTATGTGCCGCGAGCGATATATTCCTTCAGGATATCGTTTTGTACCGTGCCGGAAAGCTTCGCCAGATTCGCGCCTTGCTTCTTCGCCACGGCCACATAAAGCGAGAGCAAAATCGCCGCTGTAGAGTTGATCGTCATCGAGGTCGAAACTTTTTCCAGCGGGATGCCGTCGAACAGCCTTTCCATGTCCTCCAAGGAATCGATGGCCACTCCAACTTTGCCGACTTCGCCCAGCGCAAGCGCGTGATCGGAGTCCAATCCGATTTGCGTTGGTAAATCAAACGCGACGGAAAGACCGCTCTGCCCTTTGCTAAGCAAATAACGGTAACGCTGGTTGGATTCCGCCGCCGAGCCGAAGCCGGCGTACTGCCGCATGGTCCACAGCCGGCCGCGATACATCGAAGGATAAATCCCGCGCGTATACGGGTGTTCGCCGGGATAGCCGAGCGCGTCCTCGGGATTCCATCCGCCCAGATTTTCTTCTGTGTAGACACGCTCTAGCGGAAGCCCGGAAGGCGTGGTGAAGCGGTGCCGCCGCTCTTTGCGTTCTTTTGCAGGTGATTTCGTTTCAGACATACGTCAGCGCATTCTGCTTGCGCGAAGAAATTGCGTTACAGAAAAAAAGGCAAATAGTCCGGCCACGCAAACCGCCAGTGCGATCAGCCAGTGCGCAACGTCGCGTGTCCACGCACGGAACGCGGAGTTGAGCCAACCCAGCGCCAAAACTGCGAATACCGCGCCGGTCACTTCGTAAAAAAGCTGCCGTAAAACCCGCCAAAATCGGCGAAAACCTGTTTCCTGCGGAGTTGGCTGCGCCGCGCCGTTCAATGTGCCCACACGAACATCTTAGCGCAGAATTCGGAGCGCGATGTATTGCCAAGCCTCTCGTGGAAGGCGCAAATTTACAGGCCAAGGGCTGTGAACACTTTGGAGACAATATCCCCAAGCTTGCTTGTATCCAACGCAAGGTGAGCCTAAAATGTTTACAGTGGTAGGGGAGACCGCCCTTGCAACTCGACGACCACCTGAAAAACCTGCTGCGTGAACTGGGTCACGCGATCAATGACACCGTATCGGAGTCCGACCGCATCACCGGCGCTATCGCCGGTGTACGTGCGCACGGCTACGATATTGTGTTGAAGCTCGACGCCACCATCGGGCTGGCGAAGCGCGACGCGGCAGCGGCAGCGGAAACAGCTTCCAAGTTGACTACGCAGGATCGCCGCTTTTTGGAATCGCTCCGCATTCAGGTGGATCAGGAATCCTTCGAGCAAGACCCCGACAAGAGACCTGTAGCGCGGCTGACCATGACGCCGCAGGACGTGCGTTTTCTCAAATCCCTAAGAATCGCGACGGACGATCTGGAATGAAACCTGCGAAACTCATCGCGGCCCAGGGGATTGCGGCTCTTGTGCTGGTTGCTGGACTTTCGTCGCCAGCCCGCGCGCAAGGCCCGGTTCCCGTGGTAGTTCCCATCATCGTCGATACCGCGGTGCCGATAATCATATCCGCGATCAAGCCCGCGCCCAAGCCCACCGGTTTGGACACATTTGAGGGGTTCGTGATGCACGCCAACATCGCGCAAATTACCGTGCGCGCCAAGGGCAACGACTTGGCTATTCGCACCTTCCCGCTATCCCAAGCCGCCGCCGCGAAAATGCAGCAGATTGTCGACAAGGGCGGCTACCAGTACGGCGATAAAGTGACCGTGCTGTACGAGCCTGCTTCGCAAAGGGCCGTTAAGATTAAAGGGAAACCCTCCAAGGCCCTCTGATTTCTTTCGAGCGCTGCCGTGCTTCGCCTTCCTGCCGTCGCTGGGCGCTTCTATCCCGCCAATCCTGAAGAATTGACTGCGCTGGTGCGTGAATGCGCGAAACCGCGGCCGGACACCAAACCCCAGCCCGTGAAAGCCTGCCTGGTGCCGCACGCTGGCTATGTGTTTTCCGGGCATGTCGCCGGCGCCGTTTTTTCCCGCATCGCTCTGCCGCAAAGAATTGTCATTCTCGGCGTCCGGCATTTTCCCCGCGGCGAATCCCTCGCCATTCTTGCCAGCGGAGCTTGGCGAACGCCGCTCGGTGACGCCCCAATTGACGAGGCGTTGGCGGCTGCGCTCAAAAAGGACTGTCCCCTTCTCCGCGAAGACCACGTGGCGCACGGCACAGAGCATTCGCTTGAAGTGCAACTGCCATTCTTGCAGGTGCTGTCACCAGGGTTTTCCTTTGCGCCTATCGCGCTCGGCACCGTCCGCTTCGAGGATCTGATCGCCGTCGGCGAAGCGCTTGGCCGCGTTCTGGCGGCCAATCCCGAAGCCCTGTTGCTGACTACTTCCGATTTGAATCACTACGAAGATGACGCAACTACGCGGCTAAAGGACAGGAAAGCCATCGACCAAATTCTCGCTCTGAATCCGCGCGGCCTTTACGACGTTTGCAGAAACGAAGATATTTCGATGTGCGGCCTTGGTCCGGCGGTGGCAATGCTCACCGCGCTTCGTGCACTCGCTGCAACGCAAGCCGAACTGGTGCGCTATGCAACGTCTGCGGACATATCCGGCGACACCAGCCGCGTTGTCGGTTACGCCGGTTTCATTTTCTCGTGAGCAGCTCTCCGCTGTTCCGGTGGAACTAGTGAGGATGCCCCGCGGACCCCGAGGACGAGGGGTGCGATGCGCCTGCGGCAGGGGCCGAGTGAGCCGCCGGCGCTGAGGCTGAGCCTCGCGACGCGCCGCCTCCGCTCCAACCACCGCCGAACGACCCGCCCATTCCAGTTGACGCCCGCGCCGGTGGCGGCGTCATCGCTCGCGACGGAGGAGCGGCAGCGCGCACATTCGCTGCAGGCACCCGCATATTTGCAGCGCCGCTGACTTCTGCGCGGCCTTGCCCAGCGTGCTCACCGGTCAATGCCTCTCTTGTCGCATCGGTCTTCTCAGCGTTTTTCCCTTCGGCAGTCCGCTGCACGGAGGCCCCGTTGACGAATCGATGTTCGCGCGCGTCGTATACAATCGAAGAGTTGTGGTCCAGCGTGACCACGCGTGCATTGCCTCCTGCGCCGAGAACTGTCCGCGAAACACGCGCCGGCGCGGCAGACGTCGCCACCGCGGTATTCGTCAGCGATTCACGCGGCGGCGCTTTCATCACTTTCCAGCTCTCTCCCGCTGCGGTCGCGCCTGCCATTGCTTGCTGCGAAACTGTGCCGCCGGCAACCGGGAAGACCCCCTTCGCCAGGTTGATCGGCTCTTTGCCTCGAACGTCCAAGGGATGTACCGGCACGAGCCCAATCAAGCCCGTTTTTGAGCGAATGAAAACTCCCGTCACCGGCCGGAACGGCGCAATTCCGTTAAACCCAAGACCGAATCCAAATCCCGGCGACCACAACCATCCAAAAAACGGGTCGAATACCCAGCCCCCAAAGTGATACGGCAACCAGCCCCACGGCTGCCCGCCGATGAACGACCAGCCGTACATCGGATCCATAAACCAGCCGCCGCTCGCGAAGGGTGACCAGCCGAGTCCCACTCCGTACGGCCGCCAACAATTTCCGTATCCGCCGATCGGGTACCACGAGCCGTACGTGTAAAGGTCTGCCATGCCGGAGCTGTAGTAGGGCGAGCTCATGTATTGCTGCGCCGCAGTGGTCGCGGTCACCACCGCATCCTCGCGACCGGAAACCCACCGATCGAAATCGTCATTCTCTGGAAGCCGCGCAATCTCGGTCGAATTATTGTCGCTCGCGCGCATCGAAAGCGACTGGCCCTTGACCAGCGCCGTGGTCTTGTTCTTCCGCAAAACGCTGACGCGGCCTTTGGTCACGTCCACGACGCTGCCGTCATCGAAATTGTCCAGCCGGAAAGCCGCGCGCCCATCCGCTTCCGCGGTGAAGTCGCCGCCCGTGACGCTGAAATAATCTCCGCTCCCGGGATTTACATAGAACGACGCTGTCCCCTGCCGCAGAACCAAGCGCGTGGTCTTCGCACCGTCCTCAAGCGAAAGATCATAAAACTCCAGCACGGTATTTTCCGCGAGAAAAGCCATGGCGCCATTTTCAAACTCGACTTCCGCGCGTCCTTGGTCGGTGGCCAGCACGTAGCCCTGCCGGATCGGCAGATTCAGCGTGGCGCCTTCCCACGTGGCTTTGTCGCTGGTCAGCGGATCGCCATGCACGTCGCGCGTGAAGCGCACGTCGCCCTGCACCAGGCTCAGGCGAATGATTCGCGCGTGGCTGGTATCCGCACGCAGCCAGCCGGCAAACACCAGTGCAAAAACCGTAAGAAAGACGAAGCGAAGACTAATGCGGGTATTCATGACGAGCCCCCTGGGGACGGCCTACATCAGTAAGACGGCCGCCTGACCCTGCGGGTTGCAACACCTATGCGACCGCTTCCATACTCCTCTGTCCCCTTGCTGGCGTCAACCTCCGCGACACACGCGCCGAGGCAAGGTGAGCAACATCTGCGCTCCATAATATGCCGCCGACTTCTTTGTCAGCGCTCAGGCGCGACACCAACGGCTCCACAAATGATAGGATTCTGGACTCGACCATGGCGCGACTTGCATCACGCATCTCAGAACTAACCGGCGAGGGCGCACTCTCCGTCTTTGCGCGCGCCAAGGAACTGGAGAAGCAGGGCCGCTCCATCATCCATCTCGAACTGGGCGAGCCGGATTTTCATCCCGCTGCGCCCGTGGTCGACGCCTTGCGCAGCGCCGTGGCCGCCGGCCGCGACCGCTACGTTTCCCCACGCGGCATTCCAGCCCTGCGCGAAGCCGTCGCCGACTACCTGAAGCGCACCCGCGCCGTGGACGCTGCGCCGGAGCAGGTCTTGATCGCACCGGGCTGCAAGATGGCCCTCTCGCTCGCCATGATGGCGCTCATCGAGCCCGCCGATGAAGTCCTCTATCCCGATCCTGGATTTCCCATCTATCCATCCTTTGTCCGCGGCCTTGGCGCCAAAGCCGTCCCATTTTTCCTCGAAGAGAAAAACCACTTTCAGCCGGACATTGCGGAGATTGCCGAAAAAATTTCGCCGCGCACTAAAGTGCTGATTTTCAATTCGCCGAATAATCCCACCGGAACCGTTTTCAGCGATGCGGCGCTCTCGCAAGTTGCCGAGCTTGCCTGCCAGCACGATCTGTGGGTTCTTGCCGACGAAATCTACGCGCGCATTCTCTTCAGCGGCGTATACAAGTCCATCTGGTCCCTGCCCGGAATGGCCGAGCGCACCGTCATCATCGACGGTTTCTCCAAGAGCTTTGCCATGACTGGCTGGAGGCTCGGATACGCCGTCGCGCCACGCTCGGTGATCGACGCCATGGATCTCTTGGTGTTGAACACGTTTACGTGCGCCGCGGAGTTCACGCAGGTTGCCGCAATCGAGGCCTTGCGCGATTCCACGGGCGCCGTGGATGCGATGGTCGCCGAGTATCGCAAGCGCCGCGAGTTGTTCGTCGCCGGCCTGAATCGTATTCAAGGCTTCCGCTGCCGGCCGCCGGACGGTGCCTTCTACGCGTGGGTCAATATCGAAGACACGGGACTCCCTGCGCAAGAGCTGGCTGCGACCTTGCTCGAAGACGTCGGAATCGCCGCCATCGCCGGCGCCGCATTCGGCTCCGCCGGAAAAAACTACCTCCGCTTCTCGCTAGTCAGCGCCCGCAATCTTCTGGAAGAAGCTCTGGAGCGCATCGAGCGCGTTTCCGCGCGCTGGCGTGCAACCGTTTCGCGTTGAAGTTTTGAGCGGGGGAAAATGAAACGATTCTTTCAGTTTGGATCAGCAATTACCGCAACACTTCTGGCAGCAGCTTCGATGCAAGCGCAGGCGAAACCCTTCGCGTCTGGCGCCGACGTCCAAAGAATTTACGACAAGCTCCTTCCGCAGATCGACCGTATCCCCATCTACGACAATCACTCCCACGCCACCTTTCCCGACGACTCCGACATGGACGCGCAAGCCGCTCCGCCCGATGAAAGTTCGGTCCTGCGCCTCCGCGACTCCAATCCGGAATTCGTCGCCGCCGCCAAAGGTCTATTCGACTATCCCTACGATGATTTCCAGCCCGAGCACGCCAAATGGCTGATCGACAAAAAGAAAGCCGCGGAAAAGGCCGGTGGTACCGCGTATTGGGACAGCATCCTCGACAAGCTAAATATCGAAATCTGCCTGGCCAATCGCGTGGCGCTCGGGCCGTATCTCGACGCCAAACGATTCCACTGGGTGTTCTTCGTCGACTCCTTTCTCTTCCCGCTCGATAATCGCGACCAGACCGGAAAGAATCCGGACATGGGCGTGTACATCCCGCTGCAGGAAAAAGTTCTGCACCGTTACATGCGGCAGGAAAACGTGAGCGGCTTGCCCGTCGATCTCGCCGGCTATGAATCCTTCGTGCGCCAGACCCTGGCCGACAATCAAAAAAAGGGCGGCGTAGCCATGAAATTCGAGGCCGCCTACTTCCGCAGCCTCTATTTCAGCGATCCCCCACGCGAAAAAGCCAAGGCCATCTACGCCAAGTACCACGCCGGCGGCGTTCCTTCCAACGAAGACTACCGCACCTTCCAGGATTACATCTTTCGTGTGCTGATCGATCAAGCTGGCAAGCTCAACCTGCCCGTCCATTTCCACACCGCCGTCGGCATCGGCGATTATTTCAGCCTGCGCAATGGCAACCCGCTCAACCTCGAAAATGTTTTGCGCGACCCGCGCTATGCCAAAACAAAATTCGTTCTGATCCACGGCGGCTACCCATACACGCTGGAAATGATCTGGCTGACCGCCGCGAAAAACGTCTACACCGATTCTTCCCTCGTCGGCTATTACGTCTATCCCTCCGAGCTGAAAAATATTCTGAAGCAGTGGATTTCGCTCTATCCCGAGCGCATGATGTTCGGCTCCGACGCCTTCCCATTCAACGACGCCGTCGGCGCGGAGGAAACCTTCTGGCTAGCAGCGCGTTCGGCGCGCACCGCCGTTGCCGCAGCCTTGGCCGAGCTTGTCGCCGAAGGCGCCTTCACCGAAGAAAAAGCATTCGAACTCGCGCGCATGTATCTCCATGACAATGCCGCGCGCCTCTATGGAGAATCAAAATGACCGCAACAGCAGCAAAAATGAAATACATTCCCTGGAAAACGGTCGAACGCGAAAACCTCAACCCGCTGATCGACCGCGAGATGCTCGTCGGCGACAAGGTCATGCTCGCGCGCGTACTCCTGAAGAAGGGCGCGCACGTCCCGCTCCATCATCACCACAACGAGCAAGTCACCTACATCCTGGAAGGCGCCCTGAAATTCGCCATCGACGGCAAGGAAATCGTCGTCCGCGCCGGAGAAGTCCTGTGCATCCCCCCGCACATGCCCCACGAAGCCTGGGCCCTCGAAGATACCGTAGACCTCGATATTTTCGATCCCCCGCGCGAAGACTGGCTCAACAAAACCGACGACTACCTGCGCAAAGCCCGCTAGCGGTTGGGGGTCGGAGCTTCAGTTTATCCTGACGAAGGAAGGGCTCCGACATTTAGCTCGTTGCGAGTTGCGCTTTAGCGCCTGAGGAAACGTCTTACCCAAAGGAGTGCGTCATGACAGAAGTCGTTCTTAAACGGTTTGAGGCTCCAGACGAAGTCCGCACATTTGAAAAAGGAAAATTTGAAATTGTTCATTTGGGCGGCATGACCATTGGCCGCGCCACCTACGAACCGGGGTGGCGCTGGTCCGAACACGTCGGTATGGCGCTGGGACAGAAAGAATGCCTTGTCGAGCATGTAGGCATGGTCATTTCCGGCCGCGCGACTGCGGCGATGAGCAATGGCGACGTGATTGAGATGCGCGCGGGACAGGTTTTCTACGTTCCGCCCGGTCACGACTCCTGGGTCGTTGGGGACGAGCCCTACGTGTCGTTACATTTTCTCGGCGCTTCCGAGTATGCCAGCCGACGGTAAGGTGGAATTTGAGGATGCAGCGAAATGGTCAGCGGAGACTAGAGTTGAATAGGTGCCAGAGGTAGTTCTTGCGATGCGATCTGAAGCTGTCCGCCGAACGCGCATTCCGCAGGACGCCGGTTTAGCGCCTCCTCCGCGGAAATCCGCGCCAAATCCGGATTGTTATTTTCCAGCGATAGATGCGCCAGCACCAGAAACCGCGCCCGCGCGTCGAACCCATCCGGATCGGCCAAATATTCGCTCACCGCGTGATTGGACAAAT
>WNFH01000197.1_pt1 | contig 35192 bp, 35 predicted proteins | sample 5400411 | NCBI WGS metagenome assembly WNFH01 (sample SAMN13153347, study PRJNA577476) | soil metagenome | isolation source: 200 cm saprolite under Douglas fir tree site 2 hole 3 | place: USA:California | collected 2015-04-18 | reverse complement strand
GGGGTTGATGGACGGATCGGTGTCCACGCTGGCACCGCTGTTTGCGGCGGCGTACGCTTCGCACAAGACGTGGGAAGCGTTTCTGGTGGGAATGGCGGCGTCGGTGGGAGCGGGAATTTCGATGGGATTTGCGGAATCGCTTTCGGACGATGGATCGCTGACGGGCAGAGGATCGCCGTGGATTCGCGGACTGATTATCGGAGGAATGACTACCGCGGGCGGATTGGGGCACACGCTTCCCTTTCTGATCAAGAATTTCCATGTGGCGATTACAGTGGCGATTTTTGTGGTGTGCGTGGAGTTGGGAGTGATCAGCTGGATTCGGCATAAGTATATGGATACGCCGTTTTTACAGGCGGCGTTTTTGGTGGTGGTGGGGGGAGTGTTGGTGTTTTTGACGGGGATATTGATTGGGAGTTCGTGACGGCCGGGAACGGTTTTTACAAGAAGTAAACAACCAAGATTCAAGTCGCAAGAGAGATTCTGAAGGGACGACGGCACTAGCGCCTTTTTCAGCACCCTACTAGAAATCCTCGCTGACTTGATCGAGTTCCTGAATACCGAGGATATTACTGTAGAGGACACTCCTCGGATTGTCGTTGGGAGTCTTTCCGTAATATAAAATGCCAACATCCTTGCTGACTACTTTACGAAGTCTTTTTTCCAAAGTAGCTTCCGTCGGCGGTTCTCCCGGATAATGCAAATCCATTCGCGCTGTCGAGACTACGGCTGCGTGCACTGCTGGAATTCGCCAGCCAAAACAAAATTGCCAATGGGCCCCAAGTGGAAACATATCCTGGCTGGTGATCGCTATCAACACTGCTGACTTGTCTCCCGCGTATTGCGGATAGTGTCGAAGCACGGACTGAATCACCTTTTCGGCTATCAATTGTTGTCGGGAGAAGTCCACATCATCCGCATCAGGCCTCATTGCCGGGAGAACCTGACTATCGAGTTGAAATTTTTCGCGATAATAAGCAACGAGATTGTCGATCTGCGATGCGGGGGCCTCGCCGACGGGCACAAAATAGATTTTCCCATCTTGTGAATTTGTGGAGAGGGCGGCGACTGGCGTCCTTTCAGGAATCTGCCTGTCGGCCGGCCCAGTTGAAGGGTTCTGGCATCCGGCCGAACAGAGGAGGCCGAGGAGGAGCACGGTATCGCGCAGGCTCCTTCCGTAATTTGGACTGTCGGCTGTGACACTCATGGAGCCTCTCGCGATACGCAGTTCGTAAGTTCAGTATTTTCATTATAGGAGGGGGCGAGCTCGCTGAGAATGCACGCGATCGAACGAGAGTCCGAAAGAGAAACGCCCTGCTGGTGTCCATTGGTACAAAAAAGCAAGGGGCTAGCGCGATCAAGAGATGCTCCGACAGTGTGCTAGTCGCGAGAACGACTAAACTGGTGGTGAGTTTTAGGGCTGGGTAGGTTACCTTCGGGCCGGCGGTTAGGCGTTTTCGTAACGGTCGTGGTGGCGAACCCAGGCCATGGTGTGCGCGAGGCTGCTTTCGTCGCGGCCTTTGGGGGTCAAGTCCAGGAAGTTGTAGGCGCCGAGAAGAATGTCCAGGCCGCGGGCGTAGGTGGAGTAGGTGTGGAAGATTTCGCCGGCGGCGTTTTTGTAGAAAACGCTTAGTCCGGGGGCTTCTTCGCTGGGGAATTCGCGTTCGGCGTAGTTGTACTGGACTTTGCCTTTGGACCTTTGGTCTTTGGTGAAGGAAACGTGGTAATCGGAGTTGAAGTCGTTCTGATTGGAAGAAACCCATGGGAAATGCCAGCCCATGCGATTCTTAAAGGTCGTGATTTCGGGCATGGTGGCGCGAGAGACTGCGGAGAACGCAACGTCGCGCGCCTTGAGATGCGCGAGGCTGCCATCGAAGTGATCGCCGAGAAATGAGCAGCTTGGGCAACCCTGTTCCCAACCGGGGCCGAGCATGAAGTGATAGACGATGAGCTGGGACTTGTCGCGGAACAGATCGGAAAGCGATACTTTTCCGTTGGGGCCGTCGAAGACGTAATTCTTTTCTACTTTGACCCAGGGCATTTCGCGTCGCTTTGCGCTGAGGGCGTCACGCTGGCGGGTGAACTCCTTTTCTGCGGTGAGGAGCTCTTTGCGGGCGGCGAGCCACAGCTTCTGCGAGACTATCTTATGCTGCACTTTGGTGCCGGTATTCATTATTCTCCTCTTCTATTGAGAACTTCCAAATTTGCCTTGGATCTTTTTCTTTTGTACTTCGAGCAGTTTTGCCGACGTTTTTCTGTGACGAATCAGCTTGATGGCGCCGGCAGCGACGCTCGAGGTCGAGACGACGCCGGTGACGAGAAGGGCCAGGTTTGCGAAGCATGCGGGACACATACGGTTCTCCTTACGACTGGGAAAGCAATGAAGGGCACGATTTATCGTGCCCCTGGACGGACATCCGCACCTCTCAGGCCGATTGAGCCTTTTGCATGAAGACTGGGGGCTCGTCGGCGCTAGGTCCCCAGCTTGCGGGGACCGGAACACCAAGGATGCGCAGGTAGACGCTAAACTGGCCGCGGTGCTGATACCAGTGGCTGAGCATGACGTCGCGCAGGAACAGTCCACGCGGCTGAGTCAGGACTTCGCGGCCGCCGACGGTCAATCGCCAGCTTTCGTTCATGCTGGCATCGTCAGCTTTCGAAAGAGAATCGCGGACGGTCGCGATACTTTCATCGAAGGTTTTCAGGATTTCCTGGCGGCTGGAAGGCTGGGGAAAATTGAAATTGGGTTCGGGCGTGGGATTGGCATTCACGAGGCGAACGACGCCGCCCGGCACGAACGCGAGGTGATACGCGAGCTGGCCCGCGGTCATGGATTTTTCGTGGGGCTTCCAGGTGAATTTGTCTTCGGGCAGACGTTCCAGGAATTTGCGGGTGATGGGCGCCTGGATTTCGAACTCGGCGAGCAGTGACTTTGCGATGGACATCGTGATTCTCCTTTTTGATTTTCACTTCGAACTCGTTAAGGCAAAAGCAGATCCCTCGCTTCGCTCGGGATGACAAAATCGCTGGGACGAGAAGACTAAGCCGACGAGCGGGCGCAGGCAGGCTTGCCTGCGCTACTGGACGGCGGATTTGGTGCGGCCAGCTTCGGCGCGTTTGCGCACGCACTCGTGAATGTAGTTCCAGCCGGTGACTACGCCAGTCTTATGGTCGGCTTGAATCAAGCCGAAGCCAGAATGACGAAATTTGATGACCGTGACGCCATTTTCTTCGCTGAGGCGGTACTGAAGATTGTTGGCGACGGGGTAGGACATCATGAGCGGACCGGCGAATTCCAGAAGCGTCGGCTTCTTGATGGCTTGCACGGTGGCCCAGAAGTGGCCGTTGCCGTTGCCAAGGTCGCGGAACCAGCGCCCGCCCGGCCAGGCTTCAAGCTTCATCGGCATGGGTGTGCCGTCGGGCATTTCGCTGTAGGGGCCGAGCTGCTCGATCAACGACGTGAAGGTGACGTCGATCGGAGCATGGACGCGAATTTCCTGAACGACGGACAGCATGAGGTCTTCCAAAACAGATGTGGCTACGGTCATGACTTCTCCTTTTCGGTTTTGTGGGAATTGGAAATGGGAAGCGATCTGGCTTCGGCGCGTTCCTTGATTCGGCTGAGGTGATGGCGCCAAAAGCGCTCGAAGGTTTCGGTCCACTCATGAAGCGGGCGGAGCGCTTCGGCTTCGGTGCGGTAGAGCATGTTGCGGCCGTCTCGGCGAACGGTTACCAGGCCGACGTCTTTGAGAACGCGGAGGTGCTTGGAGACGCTAGGCTGTTCGAAGCCGAGCGCGGTGACTATGTCGCCCACGGGGCGCTCCTGCAGGGCCAGAAAAGAGAGGATAGCTCGGCGGCGAGGTTCCGCGACAGCGTTGAAGGCGTCGGAGGTGGTGGAAGCGCGAGGCATGGGATGAATATATACCCATATAGGAATATGTCAAGGGGAATTTTGCGGGATGGATTGTGCTACCTGACCATGGGGCGCCGGACTCGGATTAAGAGACAGTCTCCTCGCATATAAGTCGCTCGGAGAGGCAGCGGTCTTCACTGCGCAAGCCGACCGTTCCGAGGAGCGGGACGGCAGGAAAAATTTGGCTTGCTTCGTTCCAAATGACGAGTTACACGCCGGCGTGGCGAATGCACAAGCCCTACTGGTGCCAGCTAACGGGCGGGCTGGCGGCTGGATTGTTCTAAGATTTTGTCCAGCTGGTCGAACTGCTCCTGGAGCGCGGCGAGCTTCGCCTCCTCCGACCTGAGTTCCTGCCTAGATTCCGCCTCTTTGGTTTCCCAGTCTTGTTCTGCGGCTTTCTGGGATTCCAATTGTGCCTTGCGGGCAGCAAGCATGGATTCGGATTCCTTGCGGTCAGCCGGATTCTGGGTTTCATTCAAAGCGCGTTCCATGCGTTCGACCTCAGAGGCAAAGTGCTGCACTCCGGCCCGGGCTTCGGCGAGTTTGGAGTGGACCTCGTCTACGCGTTGCTGTGCGCGAGCAACCGTCCCTGCCTGTAGTTGCAGACGAAAGAGAATGATCTGAACGCGCTGCGAGGCCACGGTGGTGGTCTGCAGATCCAAGCGGAGTTGACGGACTTCGGCCAGCAGCGCCTGCAGAGTTTGTGAATCCGTCGAGGCGGTCTGGGCGAAACTGGCAGGTGATGCAAATACGAATCCTACTGTAAGAAGCCATGAGCGATGCATGGAGACCTCCCTCTAGAACTGTTAGGGGTAATTCTTAACCTGGGACTAAATGGGATTCTAGTCGGAGTGGGCGGGAACTGGGTATCGGGAGCGGCCCGGAAGGGCGGCGTGGCGAATGCGGGACTGGAAACGATCGAGATAGAGGTACACGACGGGAGTGGTGAAGAGGGTTAGGAGCTGGCTGACGATCAGGCCGCCGACGATGGCGATGCCGAGGGGGCGGCGGAGTTCGGAGCCGACACCTTGGCCAAGAGCCAGCGGGAGAGCGCCTAAGAGCGCGGCCATGGTGGTCATGAGAATTGGACGGAAGCGGAGCAGGCAGGCTTGGTAGATGGCGGCTTCCGGGGACTTCCCTTCCTGCATTTCGGCTTGGACGGCGAAATCGATCATGAGGATGGCGTTCTTCTTGACGATGCCGATGAGAAGAATGATTCCAATGATGGCGATCATGGAAAGTTCGGTGCCAGTGAGACGGAGAGCGAGGAGCGCACCGATACCTGCGGAAGGAATCGTGGAAAGAATGGTGATGGGGTGGATGTAGCTTTCGTAGAGAATTCCGAGAACGATATAGACGGCGCCGAGCGCGGTTAGCAAGAGGATCAGGTAATTCGCAATGGATTCCTTGAAGGCTTGCGCGGTTCCTTGAAAGCCGCCGTGAACGGTGGGCGGAACGTGAAGTTCGCGTTGCGCAGCTTCGATTTCGCCGACGGCGGTGCTGAGGGCAATGCCCGGAGCGATGTTGAACGAAAGTGTGATCGAAGGATAAAGGCCCTGGTGATTGACCGAGAGCGAAGTGTTTCCAGGTTCGTAATGAGCGAAAGAACTGAGGGGCACTACTTTGCCGGTGTTGGAGGGGACGTAAATGTGGTTGAGGGCTTCGGGACCTTGCGCGTAATTTTCGGAAACTTCCAGGACCACGTGATATTGGTTGAGACCCTTGTAGATGTTAGAGACCTGGCGCTGGCCGAAGGCGTCGCCGAGGGTGTTGTCAACGTCAGTCATGTTGACGCCGAGGCGCGAAGCGGTGTCGCGGTCAACGACCAGCGAACTTTGCAGGCCGCGGACTTGCTGATCGGTGTTGACGTCGTAAACGCCGGGAATTTTCTGAAAACGCTGCATGAGAATGGGGGCCCAGTGGTTGAGTTCGGCCACGCTCTCGGCTTGAAGCGTGTACTGATACTGCGCGCCGCCAAAACGTCCGCCGATGCTTAGGTCTTGAACGGCCTGCAGAAAAAGTCGCGCGCCTGGAATGCCGGCGGTTTTTCCGCGCAGGCGAGCGATGACCTGATCGGCGCTGATCTTGCGTTGTTCGAGCGGCTTAAGCTGGGCGAACATGCGAGAGGTGCTGGTGCCGTTGCCGCCGCCGGTGAAAGCAGTGATGGTATCCACGGCGGGATCGGCCATAACGATGGCATTGAACTGTTTAAGCTTGTCGGACATGGCGGCGAAGGAGATGTCCTGATCGCCCTGAATGTAGCCGTTGATGCGGCCGGTGTCTTGTTGAGGAAAGAGGCTCATGGGAGCGGCGTAGTAGAGATAGCCGGTGAGTATGACTGTACCAAGGGTGATGAGAAGCATCGCGAATTGATGTCGCAAGACGACTCGGAGGGAGCGGTCGTAAACGCGAACGAGAGCATTGAAAATATTTTCGGCGAGGCGGTAAGCAGGGCCGTGGCGGCGGTTGGGGTCGATGCGCAGGAAATGCGCGCAGAGCATGGGCGTGGCGGTGAGAGAAACGAAGAGCGAGACGATGATAGCTACGCTGAGGGTGACGGCGAATTCGCGCAGCAAGCGGCCGATGATGGTGGGGAAAAATAAAATGGGGATAAATACCGCGATGAGCGAAGCGCTCATGGAAAGAACGGTGAAGCCGATTTCTTTTGCACCAAGCATCGTGGCGGCGAAGGGCTTCATGCCGCCTTCCATGTGGCGGGCAATATTTTCGATCACCACGATGGCGTCGTCGACGACGAAGCCGGTGGAGATGGTGAGCGCCATGAGCGAAAGATTGTCGAGACTATAGCCGAAGAGGTACATCACGCCGAAAGTGCCTACAAGGGAGAGAGGCACGGCAATGCTGGGAATGATGGTGGCCCAAACGTTACGCAGGAAAACGAAGACTACCAGGATGACCAGGGTAATGGAGATCAGCAGGCTGATTTCAACGTCGTGAATGGAAGCGCGAATAGTGGTGGTGCGATCGATGGCGACGTTGAGATGCAAGGAAGGAGAAATCGAAGCGCGTAATTGCGGAATAATGGCTTTGATGCGATCGGCGGTTTCGATCATGTTCGCGCCGGGCTGGCGGAATATGGCGAGAAGGACGGACGGCTCGCCGTTGGAGAGTCCCAGATTGCGGATATCCTCTACTGAGTCGGTAACATCGGCAATATCGCGAACGCGAACGGGGGCCCCTGCGTGGCCGGCAACGATCAACGGTTGATATTCGTAAGCTTTGAAGAGTTGATCGGAGTCGGTGATGGTCCAGGTATGCGTTGGATCGGCAACGCTGCCCTTGGCGAGATTGGCGTTGGCGGATTGCAGACCTCTGCGCAACTGTTCAAGGCTGATGCCATAACTGTTGACCAGATTGGGATTTACAGCGACACGTACCGCGGGACGCGAACTGCCCCAACTGAAAACCTGGCCGACGCCTTCTACCTGGGCAAGTTTTTGCGCCAGGATGGAATCGGCAGCGTCGAAGATTTGTGGCGGCGGGATGTTCGTTGAGGTCAGGGAGAGCAGCATGATCGGCGCGTCGGCGGGATTTACTTTGCGATAGCCGGGCTGGCCGGGAAGGTCGGCGGGAAGCTGGCTGCGGGCGGCGTTGATGGCGGCCTGAACATCGCGCGCGGCGGCGTTGATATCACGATTCAAATCAAATTGCAGAACGATGCCGGTGTTGCCGAAACTGCTGGAAGAAGTCATCTGCGTGACACCAGCGATGCGGCCGAACTGCCGCTCGAGCGGCGTGGCTACCGAGGAGGCCATGGTTTCCGGGCTGGCGCCGGGAAGACCCGCGCCGACGGCAATCGTCGGAAAATCAATTGACGGAAGCGGGGCGACCGGAAGAAAACGGAAAGCGACTACGCCAGAAAGAAAGATGGCCATGGTGATCAGCGTGGTGGCGACGGGACGCTTGATGAAGGGAGCGGAGAAATTGGAGGAAAAATTCACGCGCTAGTCTCCGTAGTGTTCTACAGCGGGATCGTCGATGGGATTGCCAAAGCCAAGTGAAAAGCGGCGAGACAGCCAATCGAACGCGAGATAGACGACAGGCGTGGTGTAAAGGGTAAGAATCTGGCTGAGGACGAGGCCGCCGACGATGGTTATGCCGAGAGGGCGGCGAAGTTCAGAACCGACGCCGGTGCCGAGAGCGAGAGGAAGTCCAGCGAGGAGCGCGGCCATGGTGGTCATCATGATGGGGCGGAAGCGGAGCAAGCAGGCTTCGTAAATGGAATCGAGCGGAGACCTGCCTTCGTTGCGCTCAGCGTCGAGAGCGAAGTCGATCATCATGATGGCGTTTTTCTTGACGATGCCGATGAGGAGAATGATGCCGATGAGAGCGATGATGCTGAATTCCGTTTTGCACAACAAGAGGGCGAGAATTGCGCCTACGCCTGCGGACGGCAGCGTGGAGAGAATGGTGATGGGGTGAATGAAGCTTTCGTACAATACGCCGAGAACGATGTAGACGGTGACCAGGGCGGCGAGAATCAGGATCGGCTCATTACCAAGGGAGCGCAGGAAGGCAGCGGCGGTGCCTTGGAACGTTGCCTGAATGCTGGGCGGCATGCCGAGGTCGGATTTGGTGCGATTGATGGCGTTGACGGCGTCGCCAAGTGAAGCGCCGGGAGCGAGGTTAAACGAAAGTGTGACCACGGGAAACTGGCCCTGATGATTGAGCGCGAGAGCCGAGGGGGAGGTGGTGACGGAAGTAAAAGCACTGAGCGGGACTTGCGTGCCATTGGAAGAATGGACGTAAATATTTTTCAGCGAGTCGGGAGCCTGCTGAAATTGCGGATCGGCCTCCAGGACGACGTGATACTGGTTGAGCTGGGTGTAAATGGTTGAGACCTGGCGCTGACCGAAGGCGTCGTAGAGGGTGTTGTCAATATCAGCGGGAAGAATGCCGAGACGTGAAGCGGAATCGCGACCAATGGTGAGATTGACGAGCAGGCCGCCGTTGAGCTGATCGCTGGCGACGTCGCGAAGCTCGGGAAGTTTTTTCAGGCGGTCGATGAAACGCGGAACCCAATAGGAAAGTTCTTTCGCATCCACCTCTTCCAGGCTGTATTGAAATTGCGTGCGGCTGACGCGGTCTTCGACGGTGAGGTCCTGCACGGGCTGCATGAAGAGAGTGATGCCGTCGATTTTATCGAGCGTGGGCTGCAGACGGCGAATGACATCGGAAGCGCTGATCTTGCGAACCGCTAAAGGCTTGAGGTTGATTTGAACGCGGCCGCTATTGAGAGTGCTGTTGATGCCGTCGATGCCGATGAAAGAGGAGAGGCTTTCGACGGCAGGGTCTTTGAGGATGGCTTCGGTGAGGGATTGTTGACGGTCGCTCATAGAGCGGAAAGAAACGCTTTGCGGAGCTTCGGAGACGCCGAGGATCACGCCGGTGTCCTGTACCGGGAAAAATCCTTTGGGAACATAAACGTAGAGAAGGATGGTGCCGACGAGCGTGGCAAAGGTGATGAACAAGGTAACAGTGCGAAAACGTAAAACGAATTTGAGAGTGCGGCCATAAAAAGCGATGACGGCGTTGAAGACGTTTTCGGATTTGCGATAGAACCAGGTTTCGTCTTCTTTTTTCTGATGGCGAAGAAGTTTGGCGCACATCATGGGAGTGAGTGTTAAGGAGACAAAAGCGGAAACGAGAATGGTAACCGCGAGGGTGATGGCGAATTCGCGGAAGAGACGGCCGACGATGTCGCCCATAAAAAGCAGCGGAATGAGAACGGCGATGAGGGAAACGGTGAGCGAGAGAATGGTGAAGCCGATTTGCTCGGAGCCTTTGAGCGCGGCCTGAAGAGGAGATTCGCCTTCTTCGATGTAGCGGCTAATGTTTTCGATCATGACGATGGCGTCGTCCACGACGAAGCCGGTCGAGATGGTGAGCGCCATGAGAGAAAGGTTGTTGAGGCTATAGCCGAGCAAATACATGACGCCGAAAGTGCCGATGAGTGAAAGCGGGACCGCCACGCTGGGAATGACGGTGGCTCTAATACTACGAAGGAAAAGAAAAATCACCATCACGACCAGGCCGACGGTGAGCATCAATTCGAATTGGACATCTTCGACCGAAGCGCGGATGGTGCCGGTGCGGTCAGTGAGAATCGCGACGTTGACGGCGGCAGGAAGCCCGGCCTGCAGTTGCGGCAGGAGTTTTTTGATGCGGTCAACGACGCCGATGATATTCGCGCCGGGTTGGCGTTGAATGTTCATCAGGACGGCAGGCTGGCGGTTGGCCCAGGCCGCTTGCAGTACGTTCTCGACTCCGTCTGTGACCGTGGCCACGTCGGCGACACGAACTGGGGCGCCGTTGCGATAGGCGATGATGATGGGGCGATAAGTGTCTCCGCTCAGGAGCTGGTCGTTCGCGCCGATGGTGTAGGACTGTTGCGGACCGTCAAAAGTGCCTTTGGCTTGATTGACGTTGGCGCTGTTCAGAGCAGTGCGAAGATCTTCCAAACTTAGACCATAAGAGGCCAGTGCTGTGGGGTTGGCTTGAATGCGGACGGCAGGCCGTTGGCCGCCGCTGATGCTCACCAGGCCGACGCCTGGTAACTGAGAAATTTTCTGGGCGAGCATGGTGTCAGCAAGATCTTCCACCTTCGAGAGCGGGAGGGATTTCGAAGTCAGAGCCAGCGTAAGGATCGGCGCGTCAGCCGGATTCACTTTGCTGTAGATCGGAGGATTCGGAAGACCCAGGGGCAAAAGATTGGATGCGCCGTTAATGGAGGCCTGAACTTCCTGTTCGGCGACGTCGATATTCAGATCGAGATTAAATTGCAGGGTGATGACGGAACTGCCAAAGGAGCTCGTCGAGGTCATCTGATTGAGACCGGGAATTTCGCCGAACTCGCGTTCGAGAGGAGCGGTGACGGAAGAAGCCATGACGTCAGGGCTGGCGCCAGGATAAAACGTTTGAATTTGAATGGTCGGATAGTCCACCTGCGGAAGCGCGGAGACCGGTAACTGCCGATATGCGACGAAGCCGACAAGAAGCACGCCAACCATCAAGAGTGTGGTGGCAACTGGCCGCAGAATGAACGGCCGCGACGGACTCATGGCTTGGCGCCTCGGCCACGACGGGCTTGCGCATCGCTTGGAGGAGTAGCTTTTGCAGCGGAAGATTTTGCGTAGGTTGGAGCGGTAGGCTGAACGGCAGGCGCGTCAGATGCGGAAACCGGAGGGGCCGGGGCCTGATTTGGAATGACCTTAGTGCCATCCTGTAACTTATCCTGGCCATCGGTAACCACGAGATCGCCGGGCTGCAGTCCCGCGCTTACTCCGATGATTCCGCCGTTGGTTTGCGCGACGGTGACGTTATGAATTTTGACGGTATTGCCGTCTCCGACTACATAGACATAAGTGCCTTGAGGACCGCGCTGAAGCGCGGCGAGTGGAATGAGGCTGAGGTTGTGCCTGGTGTCTACAAGAAGATGAGTGTTGACGAACTGGTTGGGAAAGAGACTGCTGTCTTCGTTGTTGAAGACCGCTTTTAGCTTGTAGGTGCCGGTGGTGATATCGATCTGATTGTCGATGGTGAGGAGCTTACCGCTGGCAATTTTGTCGGTGTTGTCGCGATCGAAAGCTTCGACGGGCAGGTTGGCATTCCCTTTGCGAAGTTTATCGAAAACTTGCGGGAGCTGATCTTGTGGAAGAGTGAAGATCACGGCGATGGGCTGAATTTCGGTAATGATCAGGAGCCCGTTGGTGTCGGTAGCGTGGACGATGTTGCCAGGATCGACGAGGCGGAGACCTATGCGTCCGGAAATGGGAGCGGTGATGCGGGAGTAGGTCAGCTGAAGCTTTGCGTTATCGATCTGCGCCTGATCGGACTTGATCGCTCCGTCGAACTGGCTGACGGAGGCGCCTTGCGTATCGAGCTGCTGTTTTGGGATAACGCCTTCCTGATACAGCAGCTTGAAACGTTCCAGATTCACCTCGGCATCTTTGCGCTGGGCGACATCTTTGGCCAGCTGGCCCTGGGCCTGTTCGAGTTGAACCTGAAAAGGACGCGGATCGATTTCGGCAAGGAGATCGCCAACTCTTACAAATTGGCCTTCCTTAAAGGCGACGTTGACGAGCTGGCCATCAACCCGGCTGCGGATGGTGACCGTGTTGAGAGGAGTAACAGTGCCAAGGCCGTTGAGGTAAACGGGAAGATCACCTTTTGTCGTGGCAGCGACAACAACGGGAACGGTGAAATTTCCCGGCGCGAAAGGTCCGCCAGCCTTGGTTTGACCGGGAGCGCCTGCGGCGGCGGAGTCTTGCGAAGTTTTCGAATGCGCAGTGCGGTAATACCAGAATCCGGCAATCGCCAAAACGACGAGTACTACCCAGATCCAAGCGCGACTTCCGATGGAGCGGGATCGCGACACCTCATTGGTCGAAGTGCGCTTTGGCGCCGAAGTGGGTTCAGGGTCAGATAGTTCCAGAGATTTCAGATGGCCCATCCTTATTAACTCCTCAAAGTATTGCGGTTACGCGGAGAGCCAGCCAGGAGACGGCAATCGTTCGCTCGGGGGACGATTGCATAGGCTCTATTCTCTAGACGCAATGCGACGCTATCCGTATGGTACGTATGATTAAGACGATTTAGGAGGTGAAATAGTTACATTCAGGGCTGTAGCCAACATCCCATATCCTGCCTGAAATACATGGACTTAGTGCGATGAAATGAGAATTACGCAGGAAGTGGGCAATTCCGGTAGACTACGCAGGCAAGTGCAAGCAATTCGCGAAAAGGGTCGAGGAAAGCGATGTTCAAGGGAATTTTGTTGGGAATCATTTTGGGCGTAATCGGAGTCGCGGCGAGCGTGTATCTGTATTTTGCGAATGGTCATGCACCGGTGGCAGTTACAGCGGCGGACATGCCGTTTGAACGGACGTTCGCGAGGCTGCGGCTGCATGCCTATCTGGGCAAATTGCCACATCCTGCACCGCAAGTGGCGGCGGACGAGAAGAACCTGTTAGAAGGCGCAAAGGTTTACAAGGACTACTGCGCGATGTGCCACGGCTTGCCGGATGCGCAAAAGACCAAGATTGCACAAGGAATGTCACCCAAACCGCCGCAGCTGTTTAAAGGCACGGGAGTTACCGACGACGAGCCGTGGGAGAGTTACTGGAAGGTGGAAGGCGGAATACGCATGACTGGGATGCCGGGCTTCAAAGACGCTCTCACGGAGACGCAGATCTGGCAGGTGACGCAGCTGGTGAAAAATGCGGACAAGATAACTTCAACCGTGAAGGCGGACCTGACGGGAGCGCCGGTGGCGGTAGCTGCGCCTAGCACGCCAGCCACCGCGGCGGTAAAGAAGTAAGAGAAGTGAGATTCCTCGTCGCTTCGCCTGCGTGCAGCAGGCAGGCTGCTCGGAGTGACGATTGCCTTGCGCGATTTGGAGCAAACGGGACGCTGCAGTCGGCTGAGTTGACGGCTATCACCATCGCATGCATACAAAAGCTAATCACATTCATCTAACTTCATCATGCGAAAAGGGATTGCAGTCTTGCTGCTAGTGATCCAGACGGTATTGCTGGCTGCGCATTTTTTTGTTTATGAGACGTGGATCTATTTCTGGCAACCGGCGGGTGCTGGATGGATGGGCTGGCGCTCGACGGCAGTGCTGCTGCCGGCGATGAGTTTTGTTGCGGCTTCCCTGCTGTCATTTAAATATTGGAATGGCGGGACCAGAGTTTTTTATCACGCGGCGGCGATCTGGCTTGGCTTGTTTAATTTTTTATTCTTGGCAAGCGTGGGAACGTGGCTAATAGGGTTGGCGGGACTGGCGTTCGGCGTTCATTGGAACCAACGCGTGGTGGTGGCCGCGTGGTTCGGAGTAGCGGTAGTGGCAGCAGTGTGGGGAATGATCAACGCGAGAGTGACGCGGGTCTGTCGAGTAAAAGTGAGCTTGCCGAATTTGCCGGCAGCGTGGCAAGGGCGGACCGCGGCAATGATCAGCGATTTGCATCTGGGGCATGTGCGGGGAGCCAATTTTGCGCGACAAATTGTAGCGACCATTCGCCAGTTGCGGCCGGCAATCGTTTTTCTGGCGGGTGACCTCTATGACGGGAGTTATGCCGACCTGGACGCGCTCGCAAGCCCGTTGCGGGGGTTGAATGCGCCGCTGGGCAACTATTTTGTGGCGGGAAATCACGAAGAGATGCGAAATTCGGGGGCGCACCTGCAGGCGGCGAAAGATGCGGGGTTGCGTTTATTGAACAACGAAAAAGTGATTGTGGACGGGATGCAGATTATCGGAGTGCATTATCACGAAGCGTCGCACCCGGAACGACTGAACGCGGTCTTGGAAAAAGCTTTGATCGACCGCGAGCAGGCGAGTGTGTTGCTGGTACACGCGCCGGATCAGCTGGCGGTGGCGGAGCGTGCGGGCATCTCGCTGCAATTGTCGGGGCACACGCATCGCGGGCAGTTTTTTCCGTGGACCTGGATTACCAAACGCATGTACAAGAAATTCGCGTACGGGCTGCAGAAATTCGGCGCCATGTTGGTGTACACGTCGAGCGGGGCAGGCACGTGGGGACCTCCTTTGCGGGTGTGTTCGCATCCGGAAATCGTGCTGATTCAATTTGTGTGACCATGACGTGAGTCACTGAGTGGTTGGCGACCGCAATTTATTTTTCTTTCAGACGTCAATCAGGCGGACCGCGATGAGGCTGACGCCAACTGTAAAATGGCGGGAATCAGATGGGTGCCAAGATTTGTCTTGTCGAGACACCGTGCGGCGCCGTAACTCGCGGCCAGTGATCGGGTTTCTTCGTCATCCCAAACAGAAATTGCCAGCAAGTGCGATTTTCCGAGGTTTAGCTGAGCGCGGAACTGTGCTGCAGTGATGCGTTTGCTGTCCGACATGTGCAAATCCAGAATGACGACTTGCGGTTGCAGCTGTTGAACCATGCGGATGGTCTGGGCGAAGTCCGTGGCTTCCCCGACAAGGCTAATTTCCGGATGATCGGCCAGAAGCCGGCGAATCGCGCCGCGCACCAGGTCTGAATCGTCCGCCAGAAGCACCGTGACCTGCATGAACTGTTGCTCGATTCTGCGAAAAGCCGCGTTGGGCATCCGCTACCCATTTGAAGTGCGTTCGCTGATGTCGCGGGGCCGAGTCCGTGCAGGAATCTGTTATCATCGCGGACATCCGCAGTCCAGTGCAAACTGGACCCAACCACATGGAATTTCCTGTTTCCGGATCTAGGACGAAGAGAGATGCTTGGTCGCTGCGCCCGACGGCGCAAGGCTGGGGAAGACGGTGAAAATTGTCCAACCTTGGATTGCCGGCTGATCACTAACTCCGCCATCCCGATGTCTGTCAAAGAGGGCTGCTTTAGCTAGATGATGTCGCCTTTTGATTCTTCACTTGCAGTTCGTTGACGACCTGCTGAACATTGGGGACCTTAGTGGCCATTTTTTCTACTTCGGCGCGTTTGGATTGCGAGTTGACGGTCCCGCTCAAAGTGACTACTCCGTTTTTGACATCGTATTTTACGGCGTGTTCGAGCCTGTTCTTTACTAAGACGGCATGTAGATTTTTTTCAATTCCGTTGTCGAGATCGGAGTCGACTTTTTTGGCCATGCTGGAGTCGTTCGGAGGACGAACCGCGATTTGGTTCGAAACGACCTGGGAGCCAGCGATGGACCTGGCAATGGACTCGGCTTGCGCCTTGTCGGAGTCTGACCCGGTAGTGCCGGTGAGAGTGACCACGCCCTTGTCGCGGTCCTGACTGACGCTGACGTCCTTCAGGTTAGCCTGATCGAGAGATTTGCGAATGTTGTCCGCAACGTCAGGCGACTTGGTGGGCGTATTGGAGCAGGCCGATAGACAGGCGGCAATTAAAAGAACAACCATGGAGCTAAACAATTTTAGCGATCTCATATTTCCTGATCCCTTCGCCAAACACTGAATTTGAATGCCAAGTGGCATAGGCATATGGGCAAGTGCGCCGATACCGCTCGTTTACACCACTGTGTAATGAAGGCCGAAAAGCGGCAATCGGTGTTAATCAGTAAAAAAAAGAAAAAATGGCAGTAACGTTCAGGGGAAGATTTACAGCCGAAGAGTTGGCTGGAGTCTTAACCTTACTGAATGGAAGTGGCTGACGCGGCCTGAATATTTCTCTTGAGAACATCGCGAACCACCCGCAACAGATCGTGGCTGTCCTTGCCTTTGGAAACGAAGCCATGCGCACCGGCGGCGATTATCTCCTGCTTGGTTTGATCGGAATCGTGGACGGAGAAAATCACAATCTTAGTCGTGGGGCAATAACGCAGGATTTGGCGCACCGCAACCAGACCGTTCAGAACGGGCATATTGATGTCGAGAATCACCAGGTCGGGGTGCAATTCCCTTGCCTTGTCAATGGCGTCCTGGCCGTCCACAGCTTCGCCGCAGATTTCAAGATCCGGCTCAGTCTGAAGAGTATTGCGAACGCCGCGGCGAAGCATCTCGTGGTCGTCAGCAATCAGAATTTGTTGCCGTTGATGGAGATGAGAGGCAAGAGGGCGATCCGCAGAAAAAGTGGATGCGAGTGCTGTGCTCGCTATCGGTGAGGCAGGAACTTCTACCTGGCTGCCGGCAAACGGAATGGTGGCAGTAATCAGCGTCCCGCGCTTGGGGCCGGAGGTAATTTCCAAACGGCCGCCGAGCTGCCGGATACGTTCGGTCATACCCTGAATGCCAACGCCGAGGCGCTCGACGGATTCCTGTGCGGATTTCGATTTAGTTGCTTGAATGCCCTTTCCGTAATCCTCGATTTCGACTTTTATGTCGTCCTCGGTTGTGCGGATACGCAGACGCGCCCGTGGAGTATTCGCGTAGCGATGAACGTTGGTAAGGCTTTCCTGAAGCACGCGGAAAATGGCGACTTCGGCATCAGGAGAAAGGCGCTTGGTTTCCTGCGGGACATCAATGTCGATGGGAATTCCGGTGCGTTTGGTAAACCCCGCAGCATACCAGCGAGCAGCGGAAGAAAGGCCGAGCTCATCGAGCAGTGGAGGATGAAGCAGGTACGAGAGGGTGCGAATTTCCGCGGAAACTTCCTTGTTTAGAATGAGCGATTCCGAAAGAGCCTGCTGGGACTCGGCATCGAGATTGGGACACTGCTTGGTCTGGAGCGCGGCCAGCGCCATGGATTGAAAAGCAAGCTTCTGGCCAGTGACGTCATGCAGGTCCCGAGCAATGTGGCGGCGCTCTTCATCCTGAAGCTGCAAAAGACGTGCGGAAAGCTGGCGCAATGATTCTTCGTTGGATTTTAGAGCTTCATTGGCTTCCACCAATTCGGTGAGTTCGGTGGCCACGACGCAAACCGTGTGGCGCGGCGTATTCTTAAGCGGTTTAAGCGTGAAGCGCACAAGCTTAGGCGGGCCTGTCGGAGCCTCGATGATAAGTTCTATGCCAGCCCTGCGGCGGTGGCCCTGAGCGATCAGCTCCAGCAATTTGTCGCGTTGCCAGGAAGGGAGATGGTTTAGCAACGCCGTGCCAACAAGCTTTTCGACGGAAAGGTCCAGGATTTCGGCGAAACGAGCGTTGGCGTAGAGAACGTTACCAGATCGGTCCAATGTTGCCGCGCCCTCGTTGATCGATTCGACGAGCACGCGGTACGGAAGTTCGGCGCCCTGCAGGGTGACAACCCTGTCGCCACGCGCGCTTTGCATCACCAGGGCGTCAATGCGGCCGCCTCTGATAGCCTTGACGATCTCCTGGGCTTCGTTGTCGCCAGTTCGTTTGCAGCGCACGATGGAGACACGACCAGTGCGCCGTTTGGAGCCATTTTTTGTCAGCGATGTTTTCTTGCGCAACGTCAGATATTCCCTGAATTTCCTTGTCATGGTCAAACGGAACGAGAAAAAGAAACATCGGGATATTCGTGTATAAATGAACTTAATTCCCCTACGAGAAAACTTAATTGATTGCCCAGTCGTTGAAAGGTTCAACTCTTCGACTTGGTTTTCAACTTGCGCAAGTCCAAACCGACTAAGACGCGCTCGGTGTCCGACAAATCCCCGATGATTTTGCAGATTGGTATGGGCAAGGAACGCACCAGGGTGGGAATAGCGATAATCTGGTGATCCCTAGCCAAGGCCGGCTTCTTGAGAAGGTCGATGACTTCGATTTTGCATTTCACTTCGAAGTGCTCAGAACAGATTTTTTTTAAGTTGCTGATGGCAGCCAACGATTTAGGAGTTTGTCCAGCAACGTAAAGCCGCAACACCAATATCATTTTAGATTTGCCGGCAAACTTTTTCTTTGCTTTCACGAATTGTTGTCCTATTACGTCTCCGTTAATCTGCGCCGCGGCTTTTCGCCAAACCGGCTTGGTCGACGTGTGCTTGTTGTTCGCGTTTTTTGTTTTCACGCGTAAGATCTTCCGCTTCTCTCTCCACGGTCACGAGTTCCGCTTGCAGAGAAGCGGCTTGCGCTTCGAGAGCCCGCCGCTTCCGCGAAACTTCCCGCTGCTTCCGCGAAATCTCGAAGTCACGCTGCAAGGCAGCGAACTTCTCTTTTGCTTCTTGATTTATGCGCGAGGTACCGGTTAGCACGCCTCCCGGCCCAATATAGGGCGGAAGCAACTTGATACCCTTGGCAGTAATGACGAATTCGCGCAGTTGATTGGAATGAGCCATACCCCGCGACTTCAGCACATAAATGCAACGATTGCGTTCGCCATCTGATTCAATGTCCCGCAACAGAATCCAAGTGTCAGCTAGAGACGAAACACCCACCGTAGAGCTCTCTAGTTTGCTGCCGCCAGCCGTGAGACTAACAAAAATTGCGGTGATACCGGAATTTTTCAAGAAATCCACCAAGCGCATCATCATGGAGTAGACTTCTTTGTCGCCGCTGCCGTGCATCAAGTTAGTGATCGGATCGATGACCATACATTGCGGTTTGTGCTTTTCGATTAGTTTGTGGATGCGCAACAGGTGCATCTCGATGCCGAATTGAGTAGGCCGCCAGGCCTCATGAGTGAGTAAACCGTTTCCTGCCCAGCGGTTGAGATTGAGTCCAATAGATTTCATGTTGCGGGCCACTTGATCCCTGGATTCTTCAAAATCAATAAAGAGGCAGCGCTCACCTCGGCGGCAAGCGGCATCAATGAAGGCCGCGGAGACGGAAGTCTTGCCGCTGCCGGCAGTGCCGGTGACGAGAATGCTGGTTCCGCGGTAGTAGCCTTGTCCCTCCAGCATTTTGTCCAAATCCGGAATACCGCTGGAGACGCGCTCGTTCCATACCTTGTGCTGCAATTGCAGAGCACTGAGTGGCAGGATTGACATGCCGCGCTCGTCAATCAGAAACGGATATTCGTCGGCGCCGTGGCTGGTGCCCCGATATTTGACAATACGCAGACGGCGCTCGGAGATCTGATTTTTGACGCGGTGATCGAGCAGAATCACGCAGTCAGAAACGTATTCTTCCAGGCCATAACGGGTTAGATTTCCTTCGCCCCGTTCGGCAGTGACGATGGCGGTCAAACCGCGATCCTTGAGCCAGCGAAACAGGCGGCGGAATTCAGCGCGCAAGATCTGCGGGTTGGAGAAGCCGGAAAAAAGAGCTTCCAGAGTGTCGAACATGACGCGTTTTGCGCCCACCGCTGCGATTGCAGCCTGCAAGCGAATGAAGAGGCCTTCGAGATCGTAGTCGCCGCTTTCCTTTATTTCACTTGGCTCAACACTTAAGAAATCCAAATACAATTTTTTCTTGCGAGCGAGAGCATGAATATCGAAGCCCAACGAGGCCACGTTGGTTGCGATGTCGCGGGGAGTTTCCTCGAAAGCCATCAGGACACCGGGCTCGTTCAATTTCATCGCGCCGCGGACAAGAAATTCGACGCCCAGCATGGTCTTGCCGCAGCCGGGCCCGCCACAGACGATGGTGGTGCGCCCTTTTGGCAAACCGCCGCCGGTGATCTCGTCAAGACCGAGGATACCGGTCGGGCACTTCTTTAGGGGCATGGGTCCATTTGCGGGCCGTTTTGCGTGAGTAGACATGTGTACGGGAATCCTTGGAGCACGTTGCGGGCCGGAGGCGGCGAACGTTCGTCATGCTACCCGATACATATTGTGAATACAAGGAGCGGACTGCAAGCACTGACAACTTTTTCAAGACGTCGGTTTCGTTAGATAGCCTCGGCGACCACTCTATGAGTCTGCTGCTTAAAGTTTACCGTTTTATTCCCGACGCAGTGAGTGCTCCGATGTATAGCGGGGACGAAGCACAGCGCTTAGGCTGGAATTTGCCCGGCCGGTGCGTGAAAAAATCCTTGAGAGGCAGATGCTAAGGGACAGTTGGGAGAAAGCCAAAATGAAATTAACTTTGGAGAGAAACCAACCGGGAAACGCAGGGCGGTTAAGGAGGATTCGAAACACGGTACTGCTTGGCGGGCTGGGCATATTGATTCCCTGCACCGTGGTCTTTGCTCAAGCGCCCGATAACAGTAAGACCAACCAGCAGGATAGAGGCTCCGCGATGGCCGACCAGCAGGCGGAAAATCAGGGCGATCGCGACCTGGCGCGAAAGATCCGTAAAGCGATTATCGACGACAAAAATCTTTCGATGTACGCCCACAACGTGAAGGTGATCGCGCGCGGCGGAACCGTAACACTCAAAGGACCGGTGCCCAGCGACGAAGAGAAAACCGCGATCGAATCTAAAGCGGTGGAAATCGCCGGCGCAGCAAACGTAAAGAACGAACTTACCGTGAAATCGAAGACGGAGAAGTAGGCTGCAAAAATCAAAGGAGAAAGTTATGGCAAAAAACAAAGCAGTATTCGGAATTTACAGCACTCAGGCAGGGGTTGAAAACGCGATCGGTATGTTGAGAGACCAAAGCTTTGCGAGTTCCGACGTGGCGGTACTGCTTCCGGAGTCCGCGAGCGGCCACGATTTGGGGACGGTAAAGGCGACCAAGGCTCCAGAGGGAGCGACGGCTGGTGCCGGATCAGGTGCGGTCGTCGGCGGAGTATTGGGATGGCTGGTGGGCATTGGTTCGCTGGCGATTCCTGGAGTGGGCCCATTCATCGCCGCAGGTCCAATCGTGGCGGCGCTGGCCGGAGTTGGCGTGGGTGGGGCAGTTGGCGGTCTCGCTGGAGCGTTGGTGGGAATGGGAATCCCCGAATACGAAGCCAAGAGATACGAAGGCCGGATTACCAAAGGAGGGATTCTCCTTTCCGTGCATTGCGACACTTCGGAAGAAATCGATCGTGCGAAGAACATTCTCGAGCGCACAGGCGCCGAAGATATTTCGTACACAACGGAATCCTCTGCCAAAGGAACCGACAGGACGAGAACTGCAACACCAGGCCGCAGTTAATCGTATAGACTAGTCAAATGTGCCGGCTTTCGAGCTTCGAGGAGGAGCTCGGAGGCCGGCTGCTTGTTTCTGCAGGCGTTTGTAAGCAATTCCATTACGGACCAGTTCCAATTCACGTAATTGGCCTCTGCAGGGAGTACGGTATGTATTTTGAGATGTACAAGCATCAAGATAACCGCAACTTTTTGTAACTCCAGAAAGAGAAACAACTTGGACCAAGACCCAGTCATTTCCGCACCGAATGCGCAGGATGCCATGGTGCGGAGAGGCGTTCGCGCACTCGTCGGAATTCTTATTCTGCTCACACTGGCATTCTGTTTTTTCGCCAGCTCAATCTGCATTACGGTGATTCTTGCGGCGTTTCTGGCGATCCTGGTCGATCCGGCAGTTCGTGCATTGGAAAGACTATGGATTCCACGATTCATCGCGGCAGGCCTGATTGTCTTGACGGGCGTGCTGGCGTGCGGATTTGTGATTTACGAGTCGTACGGCAAGCTTACGGACTTTTCCGACGAATTTCCGTCGTACGTGTCGCGGATCGGGGACGCAATTTCTCCTATCAGCCGCAAAATCGAGCGAGTACAGGACTCGGCTGGAAAGCTGCAGCATGAGGCTTCGCCAAAAAAGGTTCCCGAAGTTCGAGTACAACAGAGCACATCGTGGGCCAGCTATCTTGTTCGCGGCGTGGGTTCCGTCTGGGGCGCAGTGATCATTGCAGGGGTGGTTCCGTTTCTGATGTTTTTCATGTTATTGGCCCGCGACAAGATCTTTTTCTGTTTGAAAGCGATGTACGGGCAGAGAGTGGATCTGGACAGATTTGCCGACCGGCTGACAGGAATGGTGCGAAGCTACGTCGCCGGCAACCTGGTGATAGGAGTTATTTTGTCCGCGGTAAGCACATTGGTTTTCTGGCGCGTCGGGTTGACGCCGGCTGTAACGCTGGGGTTGATCAGTGGCGCGCTAAACCTGATCCCGTTTCTGGGAATTATGCTGGCGCTGGTAATCCCGTTGATGGCGGGCGTTTTTCAGTTCCACAGTGCCGGGCCGTTTATCATTATTGGCGTGACGGTGGTCGCTCTGCATCTAGTTTCAGCCAACTTCTTGATTCCCCACTTTGTCGGCTCGCGGCTTGACGTGGGACCGGTTGCCGCGACGATTGGCTTTCTTTTTTGGGTTGGCTATGGGGAGTGCCAGGACTGCTGCTTGCCGTGCCGTTAACAGCGTTCGTGAAACTGCTGGCGGATGCGAATCCGTCTTTGGCGCACTTGTCGAATCTGCTGGCGCGTGAACCGGAGCGATTGCTTTTTCGCAGAAAGCCGCGTGTAAAACCGCAGCCAGCCGTTTCCCCAGATCCTCTGTGATTGCCAATCCGTTTGTCTGCGCATGACGGACCAGCGGGCATTCACAGTGCGAGACTCCTAATTGATTCCTGTCGTTTCATGGGTTCAGTAAACAAGAGCACGACCGACGCTTTAGCGGGCGGGATCGGGTGTAAGCCTGAGCGAAGGGCGGAAGTGATTGCTGCGTCCGCTAGCACATTCGATGCAGGTCCTGGTCCAGGGTATCGCTTTCAGGCGAGCGTCTGGGATGCGCGATTGACAGCCAACACACGTTGCGTACTGTCCTCCGTCCAGCCGCCGCAATGCCCGTTCGATCTCGACAATGGTTTGCAAATCGCGCTCCAGCTTGCCCATCGTTACTTCGCGGTAAGCGCTTCGGGTCGCCACGCCGGCGTCATCGTCGGGGTCGGAATCCACGGGCAGTTCATCGCGCGCACGGTCGACACGATCCTGGTGGATCTGCAGTTCAGCAAGCAAGCGCTTGCGAAATACTTCGAAATCACGCCTGCTCTCGCTCTTAGTGGAGTGGGTTTCGGTTTTCATCGGAGTCGTTTTCCTTTAGAAGCGTCACCTACGCGGTGCGCCGGCCGGTAACGAAATGGAAAATGAAAGACAGAACAGCCAGAACGAGCAGTACGTGAATTAAACCGCTGGCGATGTGAAACATCAGAAATCCGCCAGCCCACGCAACAAGAAGGACAATCGCGATTAGAAGAAATGGTCCGAAATTCATAATGTTTCCCTCATCGGCTCTAACGTTTGCAGCCTGTCAGTCGCCGCAGCACAATTTGTAGCTTCTGCCGTGTCGACAATCCATACTCGCGTTTGCGTAGGCGAAGTACGAACATCCCTTAGGGCGTTGCGGAAAAAACAGCAGTGTCAGCCGACAGTGAAACGACGGAATCAAAAGCGCGCTATCGGGAATGGCGAGAGAAGCGGAGAGGGGCGGGAGGGTAGTCCCCATTTCGCGGTAGATGTTGTTAGGCCTTTGCGCTGCGGGACTTGCCGCGCGGACGAGGAACTTCGTCTTGCATCCTCGTTTTACCGGATGCACCACCCATGGCGTCGCTATTGATCTCCTCGGAGAGTTCGGTGAGCTTTTCGTCGGTTTCTTTTTCCTCGTTCAGGGTTTGCTGAAGAAGATTCTGCGCTTCGCTCTCGCCTAGCAACCCGGCCCACGTTCTTACGCAGCCATAAGCGGCAATTTCGTAGTGTTCGACTCTTTGCGCCGCAGAAATGAGAGCGGCATCCTTGACCCCGGTCTCGAAATCCGCACCCATCATCTCGTCGCCTTCCTGAATGAGGCCGGCCATTGCCGCGCAACGCTTTCCACTGGCCTTTTCGCCCATGGCTTCGAAAATTTCCTGCAGACGTTCGACGTGCCCTTTCGTCTGTTCGAGGTGTTCTTCGAATCCGGAACGGAGTTCTTGCGATTTGCCTTCTTTCGCAAGTTTGGGTAACGCTTTGACCAGGCGGTTTTCGGCGTCGTACAAATCCCTTAGTTCGTCCAAATACAATTCTCTTAGTGACAACTTTGCCATTGAAATCCTCCAGCGAGATTGGGCTGGGTCCAATTTCGACTTTACGTGGATTGAAATCCAACAGTCGATACAGGCTTCTTCCGAGAACCACACTTGGTTGGCTGCAGACTTCGAGAAAATAGCAAAAACTGATTGGAAAACGAATCGAGAACCGACATGCCAAGATTTTTGTGAAAAAGGCTTGTGATTTATACGAGAGCCAATTTCAGGGATTTCCAGGAGACACAAAAATCGAGAATTAGCTTCTCGCCGTTATAGGAAAGGAATCAGCTGCGAGATAAAATTGTGGATGGCGCACTGTCGTCGTCCGAGGTCCTCGCCGCCCACATATAGAACCTGCTGTCACAGCTCTGGCAGCGAAAAGGCACTATCCGCAATACGCTCAGAAACATCCTCTCCAAAGGGCGTCGACGCGAACGAACGAAAGAGTCGAGTCCGCACCGCGGGCAGGTCTTTTTATCGTTTGATGTCATAAGCGAGTATTAAAGAGAATTTCATCGTCCAGAGGAATAAGGTTCTTTGTGTATGTTCCAGGCCGACGAAACTGGCTACCCATCAAATTCCCGGAAATACAGAGCAAAGGTATTCCTTAGTCATCACAAAGTCTAAAAACATCAGCCAAATCCGGTACGCCAGCCATAAGTGCCTGGCACGCTTCTTGCAGGGATTTGCGGGTATGGCCAGCACCGCGAAATCGGCGTAACTCTTAAAGAGTAAAAGGCGATTTGCCATCAAAATTTCAGGCCGAAGGATGCAGCCGAGATGCCACATAATTCGTTTCACTCCGAAACAGACTTAGTCCCTCGCGCTCGAAGCGGCGACCACGGGGCTTTTGAACAGTTGGCGCGCCGCTATTCCTCGCGGATCCTGGCTACTTCCCGCAGAATTCTGCGCAACTCCGCCGATGCGGAAGATAACGTTCAAAACGTTTTAGTAAAGGTGTACACAAATCTGTACCAGTTTCAGGAAGCCGCTTTACTTTCAACTTGGTTGACCCGAATTACGATTAACGAAGCTTTGATGAAATTGCGTTCGGAGAAGCATCGGGTGAACTCCGCGACGGCGACGGAGTCCGCTGGGAAGACACCGACAGCAGCATGTACCAGCCGGATCAGCCCAGAGGCGCAATGCATCGCCCGAGAACTGGCGCTTAAGGCCGTCAAGTCGATCTCGCCTACGCTGCGCGAGGCTTTTGTGTTGTATGCGGTGGAGGGATGGACTCAGAATGAACTGTCCAGAACGCAAGGAATCGCCCTACAAACCGTGAAAACCAGAATCTTTCGGGCGCGAAGGAAAATGAAGGCGCACCTAGAAGGCCGAGCCGCGTAGATCGCGCGCACCTGTGGAGCGACTTATACTTCGATGATTTGATTCTTCACGGCGTACCGGACCAACTCGCTGACGGAGTGCAGTTCCAGCTTTCGCATGATGTTGGCGCGGTGGGTCTCGGCAGTCTTCACGCTGATATTTAAAGCGACGGCAACCTCTTTGCTGCTCTTGCCCTCGGCAAGCAGTTGCACTATCTCTCTTTGCCGGCCGGTCAGGCGATCGCGAACTGTACCGTTTTCGCCGGCTCGCGGTTTGCGGTTACAAAAACCGTCCAGCATCATTTCCGAGACCTTTGCGGTGAAAAATGTTCGGTGCAACGATAGGGCTTCCACAGCGTTGACAAGATCGCGATTGGCGTCAGACTTCAGAACGTATCCGCGGACTCCGGCCTGCACAATTTCATATACAAGTTCATCGGAAAGATGCAGGCTGAGGATTACAATTTCCGTGTTTGGAAGCCCTTTGCGAATTTGCCGCGCTGCCTCCAGACCGTTCAGCTCCGGCATGCCGATATCCATCACCACTACTTCTGGTTTTGTTTGCAGTGCCAATGCGACAGCTTCGCGGCCAGTCTTCGCTTCGCCACAGACTTCCCAACCGCGGCGTTCGAGCAAAAGTTGGCGCAACCCCGTTCGAACGACATCATGGTCGTCCGCAATCAAAATCCGCATAAGCTGAAGCTCCCTGAAAGGCGGTATAGATTTTGCTATTTACCGATAAAGGGGCAGACAATGACATACCCTGAACGCTGTATTTTGGATTTTGTTTAGTTTTTTTGCGATCCAGCGCCTCCAATACGGCGTTCTCTTTCGTTCGCGCCGCGATGCGTACACAAAGTACGGCATTGCCAACGGGCGCGGCCCGCAATAAACGTTGGTGGTGCGGTTTTGCGCTCCCAGCCATGGAATAGTTTGCAGATTAATCGAGTAAAGAAAGCAGCTGCATGGCGGATACCAATACGAGTCCCGAACAAAAAAGAAATTCTGGCGGCAAAAAACCTCGCGCTAGTAAAGTCCGGTACGCAGTTGTCGGACTCGGTTACATCGCGCAAATTGCCGTCTTGCCTGCGTTTAGGCATGCGCACAAAAATTCAGGGTTAGTAGCGCTCGTTTCCGGCGATGAAGAGAAACGCAAGAAACTTGCCACGAAATACAAAATAAACAAGACCTACCGCCACGAACGATACGCTGATTGCCTGGCCAGCGGCGATATCGATGCGGTGTACATCGGGCGTCCTGGGTTGGAGCATTCGGCATAAGCGCCGATGGCTTTTCAGGAAGTCGTGACACTGTCTGAGCCGGCATCAGCCGCCGGATCGCAGCGGGAGAAACTTACGATTTTTTGAACGTCCGAATTCCATCTTGAATTCGTTGCGCGGCTTCGCCAGGTCCCTTTACGTCTAATATCCGGTATTTCTCGCCAGTTAGCTGATGGTAGTTTACGAAGAAATCTTCCAGTTCGCGTACGAATTCTTTACCCAGATCTTTGACGTGACGAATGTCGGAGAATCGGTGGTTATCCCGCTCGATGGCCACGATGCGGTCATTGCGTTCCGCGTCTTTCTTCTTGCCCTGTTCTCCCTCGATAATTCCCACCACGCGGCATTGCAAGAGGCAGCCGACGGCGCCGGGTTCATCCATGAGCGCCAGCACATCGACAGGGTCTCCATCCTCCGCTATCGTCGATGGGATAAACCCAAAATCGTAAGGGAGGGCCATGCCTGCGGGCAGCACCCTTTTCAAAGCAAAGATTTTTTGCTTTTCGTCAAACGCATATTTATTTCGGCTACCCTTTGGTGTCTCGATCACCACCTGCAGACTGCCCTTTTTTTGTCAAAAGGCCGCAAGTGAGACGCATTGTTCGCTTGCTCCGACTTTGATTTCTTGGACAATTTACCTAACCCCGCGGATTGCTACTGCATATTCTGCCCAGCAGAGCTGCGTTCCTCTATGGCGGATTCGATCGTGTCCACCAGTTCCAAAGTGCGTTCTTTAGACACAGTTGCATAGATTCCAGCTCGACTGGCTACGGGCTGAATCTCTTCGATATCGCAAAGCGTAAACAGAATCAGCGGCACGTGGGGATCAAGAATTGACATACGATGGGCGGCTTCAATTCCATTGATGCCCGGCATGGCCAGGTCCAGCACCACAACATCGGGCCGCAAAGACTGAAACTGGTCTACTCCAGCGAGTCCGTTTTCGGCTTCCCCACAAATCGTCCAGTCACGCGTCTGCAGGACCGCACGAATCATGCGCCGCGTAGGCTCCGAGTCTTCTACCACCAGTATCCGGATGTCCATCACAACTCCCATGACCTTTATAACGGTGCGCCTGCATGACTCGAAATACCTGCGTTCCGTTAAATTTTCGGCGAGCGACCATGAGCGGTGGCAGAGACCATAGGCTAAACAGATTTCACGACTTCGATGTCGCCCTCGCGCCGCGTCACCTCCACACCAACTCCTTCTGGATGGCGGCAAACAAATAAATCAACAGTGGCATCCGCAACGCGAAGATTTTCAATGGTCAGTTCATCAAGGTTGCGAGGAAGCGCAGGATTTGAGAATCGCATCGCTCGTTCGGGCGCGCGAATCGAAATTCCAAGCGCTGCTCTAAGGAGCAAAAAAATACTTCCCGCCGCCCAAGCCTGGGGAGAACAGGCAACCGGGTAAAGAGTCGGGCCGCTCGAATCAGCGCGTTTATGAAAACCGCAGAAAAGTTCTGGAAGACGGTTGAGTTCCACGTGAGTGCTGGCTTCGTATAACCCATAGAAAATGTCGAGCACCTTGGATTGCTGTCCGTACAAGGAAAGTCCCAGCGCAACCAGGGCATTGTCGTGCGGCCAGATGGATCCGTTGTGATAGGACATCGGATTGTAACGGGATTCACCGGAGGCCACGGTGCGGATTCCCCAACCGGAAAACATACGCTCGCTCAAAAGCGTCTCAGCAGTGATGTCCGCGCGTTCCGAGCTGGCGATCCTGCATAGCAGTGCGTGGCCGGCGTTTGAAGCGCGAACCATGCATGGTTTTTTGTTGCCGTCCAGCGCAAGCACGTAGCTGCGCAGTTCTTCGCTCCAGAATTGCGACTCGAATCGTTGCTGCAGATGGGATGCCTGTTGTTCCAGCTTTTCCGCGCAATCCGCATGCCCGAGAGCTCGCGCCACTATCGCTGCGGTCAACTTCGCGGCGTACACGTAGGCTTGCACCTCGCACAACGCGATTGGCGCTTCCGCCAGTCGTCCGTCGGCGTGGAAAATGGAATCACCCGAGTCTTTCCAGCCCTGCTGAGTTAATCCGTCCGCCGACTTGCGGGAATATTCGACGAAGCAGTCGCCGTCGGTATCTCCGTAGCGATCGATCCATTCGAGCGCCTTCATCATGTTGGGCCATATGGTTCGCAGAAAATCCAGCTTATTGGTGCGAAGAAAGTACGCGCCAGCGAGAAGTACAAAGAGAGGAGTGGAATCCACGCTCCCGTAATATTGTCCGAACGGCACTTCCTTCAGCGTGGCCATCTCACCGCGCCGGACTTCATGAACGATCTTTCCGGGCTCCGCATCTTGCTCGGGAATCGTCGCCGTCGCCTGAGTGGATGCCAGATACTTCAACACCCCTTCCGCGATGGAAGGCGCAATCCACAGGCACTCCATGGCGGTGATAATTCCGTCGCGACCGAAAATTGTATTGAACCAGGGAACACCGGCGTATGGATATGCGCCTTCGGGGTTCCCTTCTATCAACATTCGCAGGTCAGCCTCAGAACGTGTCAACCACTCGTTGAAGCGCTTATTGGAAGTTCTGATTCTGCACCCATCCAGAGTGTCCTTCTGGCATTGCAGGTTCTTGGCCGCGAAGGCCTCCGCGTACGGCAACACGTGTTTTTGGGCCAAATCCCGTTCGCAGATGACTGTTACCTGTACGATGGATTCTTCGTTTGGCTTCATTCGAACCTGGTAGTTCGCTGTTTTTTCAGTCAGCGAATGCGGAGCCGGTGAAAAAAGAATAGAGGTGCTTCGAGTAATCTTGTCCAATCCCAGGTAACTCAACGTCACCGTTTCTGCTTGCACCTTGGCAGGCAGCAGACGCCCTCGCTTGCGACGAGGTGTTCCGCGAACTTCAAAAATGTCTGCGTAATCAGCGTCGAACTCAAACGAAAGGGCCAGATCTATGAACGTCAGCCCATAGTTCGCGAGGCGCAGCTGCTCGTAGCAGATTCCATCGTGCAGGAATTTCGAGCGATAGACATGGAGCGTGCCGCGAGGGATTCCGTCCTTGTTTTCTCCTTCAATGTCCACATTCGTAAGGTCCACCGACAGGAACGCATTGTCGTCGCGGACTGTGGAACTCAGCAGCAATGGAGCTTGCCCGTCGAGGCGAATGGTCATGCGATTGAGGTGACGGGTTTCGGTGTGAAATAGCCCCAGTTGCATTCGTCCGCCGGCTTCGATATCGCCATCGCGATTGAATACAGCAAAAGTGTCGCCATGCTTCAAAACACGGGTACGGTCATCGGCAAGAGCCGACGAGGCTAAGACGTAGTACTTTCCTTTGATGCGTATGATGTTGCCCAATTCGGGTTTCCGTTACTGCAGAATTGCCGGCGGTGGGGGTTCGTATTCGAGTATGTCGGGTTCGTTCATTTCTCCCAGTATCCGCCGGTACAGCGAGACATAATCGGATGCCATTCGCTCGACGGTGAAGCGCTGTTCGAAAACCGCGCGACAAGTTCTCCGCTCGATTTCCGGTATTCGCATTACCCGGTCGATCGCAGACTCGAGGTCGTCCACGACGAAGCCCGTCACGCGGTCGGTGATAATTTCCGGAACCGAGCCGCAGCGGAAAGCGATCGTCGGCGTGCCACAGGCCATGGCTTCGATCATGGTCAGACCGAAAGGCTCCGGCCAATCAATCGGGAAAAGATACGCGTGAGCATTGCCCAATAATTCGCTTTTTTCGTGATCGTCGATTTCTCCAATGAATTCTATCGAAGAGTGCTTCAACATGGGTTTAATCTTCGAGTCGAAATAATCCTGGTCCACACGGTCAATCTTCGCGGCAATCTTAAGTTTCATACCCGAACGAAGGGCAATCTTGATGGCGCGATCCGGACGCTTCTCAGGCGAGATTCGCCCTAGAAACACCAGGTAGTCTTCAGAGACGAATCTAGGCTTGTAGAGCGAAGAAGGCAGCCCATGATAAATGTTTGCGATCCAGTTTGCGCCGGGCAACGGCAGCCGCTGAGAATGTGAGATCGATACGACAGGAGCATCGGGGAAGCAACGATATAGTGGTTGCAAATCTGGAATATCGAGTCTGCCGTGCAAGGTAGTGATACTCGGAAACTGCAAGTTTTTGCTCAACGGAAAGTGCCAGTAATCGGTGTGAAAATGCAGCAGGTCGAAATTCCCAGCGCGCCTCGTAACCTGGTCCAGCGAAACGATATGGTACGGCAATGGATCGACGCATTTCGTATTCAAGCGAAGGGCAGTCGAGCATGGCGACACCAAGCGCGCAGCCGTCAGAGAGTCACCGCTGGCGAAAAGAGTGACTTCATGTCCCAGCCTGACCAGTTCTTCGGTAAGGTGAGATACAACTCGTTCGGTGCCCCCGTACAATCTCGGAGGAACGCTTTCGTAGAGGGGTGCGATTTGAGCGATACGCAAGATGGCCCCTTATCCTAGCTGGCTGAGATCAGAATATTTTCTCGCTTGGCTGAGTTTTGAACTATACGAGCTTCCAAGTATGCGAATTGAGAAAAACCCCTAGGTCGCGCAAAACGCAGACAAAAACCAGCAAAAACAGGTGAATTCAGAGGCGGGGTGTTTTACAGCATTCTCGTCATCTCCGTTGACGTACGTTCACCGCCTATCATAAGAACCGCTTTGCTCTGTACGTTCGAAGCGGAAATCTTGGGAAAACACGGTAACGGGCAAAGACTGACCGACCCGGCAAGCGTTGGTCGACGAGAAAAGAAAAGTAGCAAGTTAACGAACAAGGTGCAATCGACGTAACTGTTATGACGAATTAATTCGCATGGAACATGAACAGACGCCTCGCCGTTCGGGCGGGTCGCCCGCAAATTGTTGCTGTTTAGAACTTTGCTGCCATTTTTGGGTGTTCCTACTGGAAGAGCCGTATTGTGGCGCCCGTCGAAGTCACCCATTCTCTTGTTGAGTGTGCGCCTTGAGATTCGAGCAAAATCATCTTCAAGCTGAGTTTGGATTTCCCCCGTCGCCGAACCCCGATCCGCGACCTCCTGTACCGCAACCGCCAGAACCGCGACTGCCGCCCGATCGCAAAGACCCGAGGTTGCCTCCGCCCGATCCGGATCCGGATTTTCCGCCGGGCTTCCCAGAACCTGAGCGCGCACATGGCCCGCCTTGCCCCAGCTACCCCGTAAGGCGTAATACAGAAGAACCTGTATTGCGTCAGACGCAGAATAACCGTCAACTCCGCTCGTGGCGAAAACTGTATTGATTGCTGATGACAGCGCGTCAGTGCGTCTATCGGTACGGCTCTTGCTTCAGGGTCGGCACAAGGAACTCGTGGTGCGCGAAGCATTCGACGGCATGGATGCTATCGAAAAGGCCAAAAGATCGAAACCCGATTTGATACTTCTGGACCTTGCCATGCCTCGGTTGAATGGAGCAGAAGCGGCTGCTGTTTTGAAGAACGACATGCCGGAAACGCCAGTCATCCTATTTACTTTGACCGACCTGCACATTGATTCTCTGTGCGCGGCCATCGACGTTGATTTCATTTCAAAAGTGGACGGTATTCCGAAGTTGCTAGAGCGTGTTGATGCTTTGCTCCCGCCCCCAACTCGTCGGGACGACGGAGCAACTCTGTTTTAGCGGTCGTCCGTTCCCAATTCCAGAATCCCTGAATCAAACTCATTAGCCAGTTCCGCTTTACCCAACACATACACTCCTGAAACTTCGGCCCACCACGCAAGACTAGCCAAATATGTTAGCGGTCCTACGTGCTGGAGGTGTACCATGCAAGTACAAACAACGCTGCGACCTAAGTCATGGGAGGTGGCGTGGTGCAAGAAACGGTTACGTTTAGCGGAATAATCATTGGCGAGGGCCAGCGAGTGGGGTGCGAGGTTCGAGCAACCAAGACCACGCTCGACGGAGATCCACCATTGTTTTCTGGTTACAGTATTGTGGAATCTGATGTAACGGATAGATTGCGGGATGGTAATTACGACTTGCTGGTGAATCACGAAAGAACTAGATTCAGCCGAGACGGCGGACGTTTCCAATCACGCCCATATTAAGTAGCTGCCTTTGCTCCCGCCAAATTGAGGAGTCAATGGGCATTCAATGCGTGGTTGGCCTTTGAGGATTTCAAGAGTTCATTGTTGGAAACCTGTAAAACGTCTTCTGCCCAATCCGAAATATAGTATCCGGCTGCCCAGGTATCGCGCTTCTGTGGCACCGCCACTTCGTACATCGTGGCACCGTTCGTCTCACATACTCGCCTGATAGCGCCGTCTTCTTTCGTATTGTGGTTGTACACCAAGTCTTTGAGTTGGAAGTTTTCTTTCATTAAGCCTCTCGACTACTGATTGCGATGATTACTCGTAATTGTTTTTGGCGACCCAGCGCGTACGCAGCGGCGTTGGAAAGGCGACAGATTTGTTCTATGACCTTCCGTGCTTGTTTCTGCAGCACGCAATGCCGTGCAGGCGAAGATGGACAACGGTGTAGGCATCGAGGAGCAGACCAAGATCGCCGCGCAGCGTGGCATGAAGGTTGTGGGGATAGTGCAAGAAATATTATGTGGCGGACCACATAAGATCTCTGTGGCGTCCGGCGTTATGTGGCGCAGGGATGCGGTTTTAGCTAGGGAGGCGCACGTGCACGGTTCCCGACGCCACATAATTCCTATCAAAGCGTCGGAACGGAAGAAAGATTGATTAAACTTGAGTCGGACTGCTTTTTGAAAGTGGAAAGGCGAGCCGACTCTGCGTCGTCAACGCCTAAGAAACCACACTGACCAAAGAGTGCCACGACCAGCTCTAATCGTCAAAGTGGCCAGAAAGTCCTTTTGCAACATTCTCCATCGTCTTAGGAAAGACCCATATTGTTGGTAGTAGGAACATGTCCGATTTCGCGAACTAACCGGGCGCAAACGCGTCTCTGGCAGGACATTCTGTCTATTGTCGTACTCACTTGAATATTTCCCATTATTCTAGAACTTGTGTTTTCAGCACAGTGTTCCAAGGCATAGAACTTGCACATCGTTGCTGTGAGAGGAGCACGCATGGGTTTCCCTACCGTGCTAGCCTGTTCTTTCGGTAAGAGACGAGCTGCGCTAGGGGAGGCGCCAATGAATGTCTTGTACGCAGTTTCCGCTCAAAGCAATCCACTTTACCAAGGCAAGTTCGGACTTCATGGGCGCTATCAGACCTATGGTCAACACAGCTTCATATATGACCTCATTGCAGCCGCTTACCGGCGGGGAGTCCGTGTGACTCTGCTGGTTGAGGGCCTGAGTGCATTCCCATTGGCTGAGCCGCTTAAGAAATACGCGCGTGTTTTTGAAATAGATGAGGCACCCTCACTTGGGCCGATCGATCTCATTTTAGTAGATGAGCCAACCGACAAACTTGTGATGTCTTTGCCTGCCGGGTGCCCAACAATCTGCGTCATTCACAAGAAAACCGCTGTTTATTCGCAAACGGTTCAGGATCGATGTGACCAGTTTCTGTGCATGACGGAAGCAGCACTGGAATATCAATCCACGAATATCCCGCCCAGTAAACTAATGATGGTCAATCATGGAGTTGATCTCGAACGTTTCAAACCCTCGGATGATTGCGGGGGGACGCGCAAAACCCAGCCAAATCTCCTCTTCTACACACGCTTGAACAGACAAGAGGCGACAATGTGGCGGATTTTGGAGCGGCTCTTGCTTTGCAATGTTAGATTAACGATGTTGGGAGACGGTGACGCATTTTGGAAAATAAGTGACCAATACGGACGCGATCTAACCCTAATTAATTATATACCTTGCCATTCGATTCATAATTTCTTGCACCATTTTGATATTGTCGCCTCGGCCGGTCGGGGAGTACTTGAGGCACTCTCATGTGGCCTTCCAGCCCTGTGTGCGGGCTACGAGTACGGAGGTCCTGTCCTGCCAAATAACATCCGGCAGCATATGGAAGTAAACATCACTGGGTATCGCATGGCTGCCGACCTAGCCCGAATGCCCGAGGACATTGAGATGGCGATGTCTTTGGACCGAAAAACCTGCCGTCTCATGGCGTCGGAGCACGGTTCAGTTGATACGTTCTTGGACCGGATTGGGATAGGAGAGAAGCCACCCCATTAGGTAGGTCCTGGTAGCGCTAACCGGTAAAGTTGCATCCGCGAAAAGATGACTTATCGGGCCGCAAATGCAATGAAGACCAATGCCAAATACAAGGATCAGACTGGAGGCCACGCTTCAGATTATGTAGTGCTTCCTGCAAAATCGCCCGTAGCTTGCTCGCCTATTTAGGTCAGCGCCACATAACATTCAGCAGCACATAAGAAGTGAAACTAGGTAGTGCGAAAGTTGTTGAGAGGAAGCCCTTCTCGGTAACAGGTCCAAGTCAACAAGCGCTGTCATAGAAATGTAGTAGTACTTTCGGATTCCGGAGTTGCGGAATCGTCGTTGGCGGCCGTGGAAGCTGACATATCTAGCCCCGAGCCTTGAGCGAACGAA
>WNFH01000550.1_pt1 | contig 35264 bp, 40 predicted proteins | sample 5400411 | NCBI WGS metagenome assembly WNFH01 (sample SAMN13153347, study PRJNA577476) | soil metagenome | isolation source: 200 cm saprolite under Douglas fir tree site 2 hole 3 | place: USA:California | collected 2015-04-18 | reverse complement strand
AGCCTTCGGGCCGTGGGCAATGGGCCTCTGCCTCGAGGGCCACTCACGCCAACCCCTTAGGCTGCTTACTCCCAGGGTCTGGGCCTGCCATCATCTTCACGTCCCTGTGCCCCCGGGCCCTCAGTCTTCTTCCCCTCGACGAAATCCACAGGTGACACTATTAAAGACGTTTGTATTAGTGAGGCGTCTTGAATCAACGGGAAATCGTAAAATCGGTCTTAGGGTATGAAGCCTTCTCGAAGTATTCGCTCCTGACCGCGCCGTCCTTGTCGTGAAGTCTGAAAGTCCTTGCCCCTGACCCCTGCACCGTCGGTTTGACATACCCGGCGCAACTGACTAGTCTCTGGCCGACCAGATGCTCCTGTGCCGATCGTATGTATTTTTTATTGAGGAGGCATAACAGAAATGCAGATCATCGATGCCGACGGCCACATAGTAGAAAGGGATAAAGATATCCGAGCCCATCTGCCGGAGCCTTATCGCAACCGGCGGGGCGGGTTGTTTCCCTCGGATGGACTCGACACCAGCATGGGCGGGCTGCTGGGCGGGATGGAGGATAATGATATCCCGACGCGGCTTAAAGACATGGACCGCGAGGGGATCGACGTCTCGGTTCTCTTTCCCACCAGCAGTTTTGCCTTGAACAGTTTCATCGAATGCGACTATGCCATCGCCATGGCGCGCGCCTACAACGACTTTATCTCCGATGTTTGCAAACAGAGCCCTCGTCTCAAAGGGATCGCGCTGATCCCTTTCCAGGACGTCAAGGCCGCGCTGAACGAAGTTGAGAGGGCGATCACGAAATTAGGGTTGGTGGCGATTGCCGTCGCTTCGCAGGGAATGAAAGAACACCTGGGATCGGAAAAATTCTGGCCGATCTATGATGAGATTCAGCGTTTGACTGTTCCTCTCTGTGTTCACAACCGGCGCCAGGGACCGGCGGGAGAGCAGCGCTTCGACAGTTTTCTCTACATGCACAGCCTTGGCCGGCCGGTGGAGACTTTCATCCAGTTTGCCGGACTGATCTACGGCGGGGTCGCGGAAAGGTTCTCCAAGCTGCGCGTTGGTTTCCTCGAGTGCGGAGTCGGATGGGTTCCTTACTGGATGGAGCGGCTGGACGAGGAGTGGGAGAAGCGGGGCAAGCTCGAGGCGCCACTGTGTAAAAGAAAGCCCAGCGAATACGTCATCCACGGCAATTGGTTTTTCGCGACCGAGCCGGAAGAGGAGATGCTCCCTTACGTGATCGAGCGGATCGGCGAGGACAAGATCCTCTTCGCCTCGGACTATCCTCATTGGGACGGAATCTTTCCCCACGTGGTGTCGACTATTCGCGGGCGAACGGACATCTCAGAGAGCGCCAAGCAAAAAGTCCTGGGCGGCAACGCGCAGAGATTCTACGGGTGGGCCCAGTGATCCGCGAGGCGAAGGCCGTCAGCTTACTCTTTTCTTTCGTCTTTCTTTCCGTTTTTTCGCTCCAGTCTCACGCGGCCGACTCTCCGGCGCCGCGCAAGGTGCGCATGGCCTTCACTTCGCTTTCGGGATCTATGGCGCCGCCTTGGGTGGCTCGAGAGGCGGGAATCTTTAGCAAGCACGGCTTAGAGGTTGAAGTGATCGCCACGCCCAGCGGCGTCGAAGGCATGAACGCGCTGATCGCGGGCGAGGTGCAGTTTCTGCAGATCGCCGGCGGTACGACGGTGAGCGCCGCGTTGGGCGGCGCCGACGTGATGATCTTGGCTACGACCAACAACACTTTCGTGCAGAATCTGGTGGCCAGGCCGGAGATCGAGAGGGCGGAGCAGCTGCGGGGCAAGGCCGTGGGCATAAGCCGCTTCGGCACCTCGATCGATACCGGAGCGCGGATTGCGCTGCGCCATTTCGGACTCGTGCCGGAGAAGGATGTCGCCATTGTGCAGATCGGCAGCATGGAATCGATCGTCGCCGCGATGCAAGGCGGTCGCGTCCAGGCAGGGATTCTTTCCTACCCTTCGATCAGCCGGGCGAAGAAATTGGGCCACCGCGTGCTGCTGGATATCTCCGCTCTCGGCCTCCCCTATGCTTCGACGGGCATCACGACCCGCGGGAAGCTGATCCACGACGATCCTGATCTGATCCGGAGATACCTGGCTGCTCAGTTGGAAGCTATCGCGCGCTTAAAGCGGGACAAGACTCTGGCAATGTCGGTGATGGGCAAATATCTGCGCACGAGCGATCCGGAGCTGCTCTCCGAGGCTTACGAGGTCTATGTGCAGAAATATCTGCCCAAGACGCCGTTGCCGACGGTCGAGGCGGTGCGGGCCGTGCTCGAGGAACTCGCCGCTCGAAATCCTAAAGCGAGAGAGCAGGACCCGAGAAAATATTTTGACGACAGCTTCCTGCGGCAATTTGAGGCGAGCGGATTCATCGAGAGCCTTTACCGGTGAAAAGAGGCGAAGACTATGCCTGCGCGTTTACCGAATCCGCCAAAGAAGAATCGTGTGGGTATGGTGCCAGGTGCCGTTGACCTTCTCCGTCTTGACTGGCGTCCAGCCCTCGATGCCGAAGTCGTGGGCTACCACGCGCGCGCCGGGCTTTAAACCGCGCTCAAGGATCGGACGCAACTTCGCGTTAAAGTCTGGCAGCATGTAAAGCGTCACGACCGTGGCCGGAGAAACGTCGACGGTCAACGCATCCTGTTGGTGAAACTCCACGAGGTTGTCCACGCCTTCATCTTTGGCTTTTGTCCGAGAGCGCTCGACTAAATCGGGGTCGATCTCAATGCCGACGCCTCTAGCGCCGTATTTTTTTGCCGCTCGGATTAAAATTCGTCCGTCACCGCTCCCTATGTCATAAACCACGTCGCCCTTCTTTACCTCGGCGAGCTCCAGCATGCGATCAATGACCTCTGGAGGTGTGGGGACAAATGGGACCTCGCCGGAGGTATAAACAGGCAAGCCCGAACATCCAGCCAAGAGGTCAAGAGACGAGATCAGAACGACAAAGAGCCCTAGCGGTTTCAGATGCTGACGAGCCTTATAAGTCAGAGGCAACTTTTCCGTCAAACTCCTTTCCTCAGTTCTTGACAACAACACGCCGTCTGCTATCTAAAAGGCAGCTTTTCGGTAGCAGCCCCGGACAGAAGAGGAGGGAGCTATGGCAAGTTGGGATGACGTCCTGACCGAGCGGGACAAAGCGGTCTTTGCAAAGTCGGGCTATGGCAAGCGGGCCGGGTTCGGCCAGCGGCCGGCAGTCTTGGTCATCGATATGAACTACAACTTCGTCGGCGACAAACCGGAGCCGATCCTCAAGTCGATCGAGCGCTTTCGTAATAGTTGTGGCGAGGAGGGTTGGCAGGGAGTTCACCGCATTCGCGAGCTTTTGGAGCAAGCGCGCAAGAAACACCTGCCGACCTTTTACACGACGGGCCACGAAGGCGGGAGCTCGGTCGCTTTCGGCCGCTGGCACGGAAAAAACAGCCGGGGCACGGAGGATATGAACGCGGGCTGGGCGAAGGGAAACGAAATCGTGGCTGAGATCGCTCCACAAGAGGGAGATGCGGTGCTCCGGAAACAGAAGCCGAGCGCGTTCTTCGGCACCCCGCTGATCAGCATGCTCAACGAAGTCCACTCGGACACCGTGCTGGTCACGGGTTGCACCACCAGCGGCTGCGTGCGCGCGAGCGCGATCGATGCCTTTTCCTATAATTTCCGCGTCTGCGTGGTCGAGGAGTGTGTCTTCGACCGTGGCCAGGCTTCGCATAAGATCAACCTGTTTGACATGAATGCCAAGTATGCCGACGTTGTCTCCCTGAAGGAGACGCTGGAATACATCAAGGGCCTTCCCGACACGCTTTACGCTCCGGGGCTCTAAACAGTTTCGTGTTTCGGGTGTCGGGTTTCGAGTCCGACAAGCGAAGCCGTTAAAAAGGGATTGTTAATGACTGTTGCAACACACTCAAACAGATGTCAGGGTTATAGGCGATGATCGGATCTGTTGACCTGGATTAAAAATTGGAAGGTGGGGTGGATTGAGATCAGTACGGAGAAAATCTATGGCAAAAGCAACAAAGAGAGATGAAGAAATCGTCCTTGAGAAGTTTCGTAGCCTTACTCCGGAGAGAAAGCAGGAGGTTGTTGACTTCCTAGATTTCTTAGCATCAGGGGAAAAAGCTAAAGACTGGCTTGAGTTTGATGAGTGGGCCCTCAATGTTGCGAAGGAAAAGGGGTTTGATCGTCTTACTGGAGAGGATGTAGCTCGCATCATGAGCGATTATAGAAGCGGGAGATAGTGCGGGCTGTCATTGACACCAATGTCTTAATCTCTGCTATCTTTTGGCCCGGCAAGCCCAAACAGCTCCTCAATCAAGTGCGGCGCGGGAAGATCACTTTTCTCACCTCGCAGGCCCTTCTTACTGAGCTAAAGGAAGTTCTGACTAGAGCAGACAAGCCCTTCAAGCTGTCGGAAGAAGAGGCGCAGCGCGTTTTGGCGTCGATCTGCGACCTCGCCGAGGTGGTCCAGCCTTATAGCATGGTAACGCAATGTCGAGACGAGACCGACAATAGGGTGCTGGAATGCGCCCTCGATGGTCGGGCCGACTGGATCATTACCGGCGATATGCACTTGCTGGAACTGGACCCTTTTGAGGGGATAAAAATCACGACCGTCGCAAACTTTTTAAGGACAGTTGCCCTATAGGAGAGTTTCACCCACTTCGGCCCGCGAGACTAGACCAGGCTGAAATCTGACGATATAGTCTAGTGTAAAGCCATGCCTCTTAAGTTCCGTCGCAAGCCTGTGCCAGAAAAGAAAGGGACGCGCATCCTAAAGCCAATCACTGATAAGTACATCCGGAGCAACGCCGGAATGGCTGGCACGAACGGTAAGCTCCTTAAGGCGTTGATGGAGGAGAAGGCAAAGGAGCGTGGGCTGTGAGAGCCGCTGTCTTCACAACCGGGGAAAATGTTCTTTGCTGGCTGCCTCGCAGCAGCCGTGGCAAAACAGCGCAAAGCCGAGTTGGTAACCCGCGACAAAGAGTTCATGCAAGCGGAGGGAGAAGTGAAGGTTATGTGTATTCAATAGTCTCTGATCCGGCGTCAGGAAAAGGGAGAAAAGGGTTCGGGCAACCAATGATGAATTACTTTCGGCAGGCATTATTGATGTAGGTCAGCAGCTATCTACCAATGATTGAGTTTTTGCGGTCACCTTGGGACAAGGATTTTGACTTTCTCATCAACCAAGCTCATCGGCATTTGGCCATTTCGTCGCCCTACGTTGGAAAGGGACCGTGCCAAAGAATAATAAGGATTAAATCCGCCAGCGAGGAAAACGACCAATTTTTTGTACTGCTCCTTACTGATCTATCCCGGGATACCTTGTTGAGCGGTGCGACTGGTGTGTCATCCATATGTGATATGGCGGACAAGTTCCCGCATATGGAAATAAGATTTCTTCCCAGTATTCATGCGAAGGTTTATGTGGCAGATGACAAATTTGCAGTAATAACATCAGGAAACATGACAGACGGTGGTTTGCTAAGGAACTTTGAGTACGGCGTAAAGGTGGATGACAGAGATTTAATCCGACGGATAAAGCGTGACGTCACAGACTATGCTGGCTTAGGGACAAGGATGGAAACGAGCCAGTTGAAGTTCTTTGCACAGATATCACATGAACTCCGCGACATCCGTATTGAAGTTGACAAGAGCATCAAAAGCCGTCTTCGTGCGGAGTTCCAGGAGAAGCTTAATAGATTCGATGGGGAGATTATTAGAACGAGAGCAGCGGGAAGGGCGCCTCATGCAATTTTTGCGGAGGCAATTCTCTACTTGTTGGCCCGTCGGCCCATGCCCACTGCCGAACTGCATCCGCTAATCCAAAGAATTCACCCGGATCTCTGTGATGATAGTGTAGATCGTGTAATTGACGGAAAACATTTTGGTAAGAAATGGAAACGCGCTGTACGCACAGCTCAACAGCACCTTAAAAGAACGAGACAAGTTGGGGTCCGTGACGGTTTGTGGTGCCTCAAGGATAGGGAATCGTCTGAACTGATATCGCCCAATTGATGCGCCGCACGGAATAGCGCTCACCTCGGTGAAGAGATCGGGACTTCCTTAGATGGTATTTGGTGCAATGAAGAAATCAGTATGATCAACGCCCATGCCGACGCGATCGGCAGTCTGCTAAGGCCGCCGGAACTCCTTCGGGCCCAGCAAAAACTCGCCGCTGGCACCATCAGCCACAGCCATTTCAAAGAGATCGAAAACCGGGCCGTGGACGAGGCCATCGCCCTGCAAGAGGGCGTAGGCCTGGAGGTCGTGACCGACGGCGAGATGCGCCGGCAATCATTTCAAAGCCAGATGCCCGCTGCGGTCAGCGGCTTTGGAGAATTCACGATAGACGCTTTTCTCTGGGGCGATTGGTACGACGAAGACGGAGTTCATAGAAAGCCGAGGCCGTCCGGCTTGGGAGTGACCAGCCGGCTTAAACGCCAACGCTACCTCTCTGTCGACGAATTCATCTATCTCAAAGCAAAAACCGCGCGCATCCCCAAGATCACGCTGCCAAGCCCTGGGCTTTGGGCTAACTTCTGGTCTGCCGAATACTCCAGGGCCGCTTATCCGACGCTCGATGCCTTTTTCGCTGATATCGTTGGAATCCTCCGCGGAGAAGTTGAGGAGTTGATCCGTGTGGGCGCGACCTACATCCAGATAGATGCTCCGCATTACGGACTCCTCCTCGATCCCAAGACTCGCGCCTTTTATGAGAGACAGGGATGGGGTCTCGACCAGTGGCTGAGCCTCGGCATCGAGATGGACAATGCGGTCACGGATGGTTTTCCCGGCGTGACCTTCGGCTTTCATGTGTGACGAGGAAACCAGGGCAGCCGGTGGCTGTCCGAAGGCGGGTATGAATCGATCAGCCGCCAACTATTCCGCAAGTTGAACGCTCAGCGGTTCCTGCTTGAATACGATGACGAGCGTTCCGGCTCTTTTGAGCCGCTGAGAGATATCCCGGATGACAGGTTCGTGGTGCTAGGATTGGTGACGACCAAGAGGGCTCTCTCGGAAAGCGTAGCGGCATTGAGACAAAGGATATCCTCTGCCAGCCGCTATGTCCCACTCGAAAGACTAGGGATAGGCCCGCAGTGCGGCTTCGCCTCTTCGGTTATCGGGAACAACATCTCCTTCGACGACCAGCGCCTCAAATTGCAACTTGTGGCAGATACAGCCCGCCAGATTTGGGGTTGAGAGAGCTTCGAGCGGATTCGAGTTGACAGGTTTGTTTCGGTCCATATAGAGTTCAGTGCGTCGGATTTTCTTAAGGGTGTGGCCATGACGAAGAAAATATTCTCCTGGCTGGGAAAAGAGTTCGTGGCGCTTTCTTCGGAAGCGAAGTCGGGTGCGACGGCGACAGAAGAGACGCAGGAAATTTTTCTGCGCTTCGATGAAGAGCTGCGGGCGATGGGGTTGTCATTGGACAACACCGTCCGCACCCGACTCTGGGGCAGGGATCGAGAAAGCCGAAATCTGGGAGGTGAGGAAAGGTTCAAAGTTCTACCGGGCAAAGCGCGGTCGGCCAGTTCCAGCTACATCGCGCCGGGTCATTTCGAGTCCAACGCGCGCGTTGCTCTCAACCTGCTCGCCATGAGGCCTTCGCGATCAGGCGTCGAAAAGGTTCTTAAAGAATATGAGCCACCCATCACCCCGCTACGCTACCTGATCTGCGATTCGGTTGTCTTTCTTTCCGGGGTGACCGCCGTCCTTCCTACGCTCGAAGATCAGTTGGCAAACATTCTTCCGCGCATTTCGGAGTCTCTCGCCGACGCCGGCAGCTCGTGGGAGCGAGTGGTCAAAGTTTCCTTTTACCTCCATCGAAGTCAGAAGCTCGAAACTCTTCGAGGGCTATTCCGAAAACTGATTAAGACTGAGATCTCCCACCTGGAATATTCTTTTGTGGACGGATACTCTGCGGAGGGAAAACTGATCGAGATCGAGACTACGGCTAAGCGCTAATTTGTCTGTTGCTATCGCAGGGAACGCACCACCAGAACCATTCCAATCACGAACAGGATGACGAGCAGCCCCCGGTTGAAAGTCTGCTGGTTGACGCGGTCCTGGGTCTTAAGACCCAGGTAGAAGCCGAGAAGCACGAACAGCGTGACCTCCAGCGACAGACGCAGCGTTGCGAGGGTGAAAAGATTCCAAGTGGAGACCGCCACCAGTTGGCTAAGTTTGGTGACTATGAAGATCGTCGCAATAGATCTCACAAACTCGGTCTTGGGTAGTCTCAGACTGTAGAGATAAATGGCCAGCACCGGGCCAGCAGCGTTCGTCATCCCGTTCAGAAAGCCGTTCACCGCCCCGACCAAAGGCGACAGACTTCTTTCCGTCCGAGGAGAGACCTCGGCATCGAGATGGAAGAAATTCGAACTCACAAACAGAAGAACCATGATGCCGAGCGAAAGATTGAGGGCCCAGATCGGCAGGATCACGAGGACTTTGGTGCCTAAGAAAACTCCGAAAACAGTAAAAAAGAGGAGCCAGCTAAAGCGCTGCAGAATCGCCGCCGGGAAGCTTCCCCGAAAGATCTGGGCGATGTCCATAACTAAGTTCGGGATGATCAGAATGACGACCGCAGTTCGGATATCGAGCAGGAGCGCGACCATCGGTGTAGCAATCAACGGGAATCCCATCCCGCTTGTCCCTTTGACGAAAGCTGCCAGCAGGAGCGCTGCGGCGACGAGAATGGCTGTCGGGTCGTAGGTCAATGTTGGAAATTCCTTACAAGATAGAGTAACTTCTGCGGCGTGAGATTTCTTCGCCGCACTCCGGTGCGAACCTTCATCATCTACCCGCTGGTCACGCTGGGCTGGGAGCTTTTCTTAAGCCGAGGCACTCTGCAGGTCGATCTCATTTTTCTGCCGCTCATGCTCTGGGGTTACCTCCAATACCGCCTATGCGGAGTCTACCGAATGCAGCACGGAGGGGGTGGGCCTGGATTGGAAAGGCCGCCCGAGCGGCTTGTTTCTACGGGACCCTATGCCTACAGCCGCAATCCGATGTATCTGGGCCATATCATCTTTCTGTTGGGTCTGACCTTGACGCTCAAGTCTCTCCTGGCTGCACTCTTCACAGTTGCGACAGCCGTTTGGTTTCACCTCCGAGTGCTGAATGATGAGAAAAAACTAGCTGGACAGCTGGGCCGGCCCTACATCCAGTACGCTGCCCGAGTGAAGCGATGGGTTCCCGGCCTTTTTTGATAGCGGTGAGTTTTTCTGTCACCCCACGTAGAGTTGCCCGGCTAATGGGCCCACGAAATACGGATTAACTTTCGCAGCAGGCCGGCCAACTCCTTTTGCTGCGTCTTGCTCAAAGGAGAGAAGAATTGCGAGATGCATTTTTCGAAGAGCGGAATGGTACTTTTGTAGAGCTTGCCGCCTTTTTCTGTCAATCTAACGCGTATGACCCGCCGGTCATTGGAGTCTCTTTCGCGTGCCACCAAACCTTTCTCTTCCAGTCGGTCGACGATGCCGGTCAAATTGCTTACGGTGACCATCATCTTCTCTCCGATCTCGCCGAATGGGAGGCCGCCGGCATAGCCGAGAGTTGCCAAAACATAGAACTGAGGCGGGGTGAGGCCCAACTCTTCCAGGCTGTCCTGCAGTTTTTTGTTGGCGACGAGATTAAAGCGCAGAAAGCGGACCCACAGACTTGTGCTATAGCGCGTGAAGAAGGGTCGTTGGCCGGCCGACACGAAAAAAAGTTTAGACTCAAGGATGATAAAAAGCAACCATAATCATTTATCTCAGGATGCGCTTGATGATCGCGCTGGCTAGCGGCATCTTGGGGTCAAGATACAAGGCCTTAGGAAATCCATGTTTGCCTGAAGGGAGATCATCTATGAGACTTCACGTTCTCGGTTGTGGCGATGCCTTCGGGAGTGGGGGCAGAAACCACAGCGGCTACCTGGTTGAAGCGACAGATCGGCTCTTTCTCCTAGATTGCGGGCCGACAACTCTACTGGCGCTGAAGCGTGCGGGTTTTGATCCGAGGCGGCTGGATGCCATCTTCTTAAGCCATCTGCATGGCGATCATTACGGCGGAGTTCCCTTCTTCTTGTTGGAGTATCTCCATCAAAGTCCGCGCAACAGACCTCTTCATGTAGCGGGGCCTTCGGGAACCGAAGAGAGGGTGAAGAGCCTGGTCCAGTTCATGTTTAGCGATGGCTTAGAGCCGAAGGAGATTCCCCCAACCCTATTTCATGTGATGGAACCGGGGAAACCAGAGACGATTGAGGGAATCCAGATTCTTCCCTTTCGCGTCCCGCATCAAGTTCGCGACATCTCTTTGGGTTTCCAAGTGACTTATGAGGGAAGACGGATCCTCTACTCGGGAGATTCCGCTTGGACCGATCTTTTTGTCACACAGGCTCAAGGGGTAGACCTCTTTCTCTGCGAGTGCTGCTTCTACGATCGGGAATCGCCCAATCATATGAGCTACAGAAAGCTGCAAGAAAATCTCTCTCGCCTCAGGTGCAAGAATCTGATTCTGACGCACATGGGCGAGGAGATGCTAGCCCGGAGCGGCGAGTTGCAGGTCAAACTGGCCGAGGACGGAATGGTGATCGAAGTTTAGCGTCGAGGAGTGCGCAAAAAGGTTGGGAAGGGTCAACTCGGCTTTTCGGTTGATTCGCTTGCGGGAGATGCAGGCAAGATGATGGCCCGGTAGCCGCTTTTTTTCTCGATCTCACGAGCCGCTTCTTGGGCGCGGATCAACTGGAGGTAAGGACCGACCCGGACTCGGTAGCTGGTCTCACCGCTATCGAGCGGCGCCCTTTCCAGAAAAGCCTGATAACCGCCATCGGTGATCCACCTCTGAAGGTTTTCGGCTCGCTCCCGCTCGCGGAAGGAGGCGATTTGGAGAACGTAGCCGCCAGGAGATTGGATCCGACTCTCCTCCTCCGGGGAAAGGAGCGCCGATGTGGCCTTCGATTGGCGGACAAGGGCCTTACCTTTTGTAAAGGCAGGTGCGATGGGCGAAGTCATTTTGAGAGATTCGTAGTTGTCCAGCCCATACTCCAGGAGTCTCCTCGTGTCTCCCCACAGGTCGCGAGACCCCATGATGGAGACAATCAGGGTCGCCCCGTCGCGGGAGACGCCTCCGACAAAGCACTTCTGCGCCGCAAAGGTGTAGCCGGTCTTGCCTCCGATAGCCCCATCGAAGTTCCAGAGAAGGCGATTGTGGCTCCGTATGGATATGCGTCGCACTCTTTTGGTCTTGCCGGCCGAGATGGAACTCACCGAGCTCGTCTTGGTCTGGACGATTTCACGGAATTCAGGGTTCCTCATGGCATAAGCGAAAATCAGCGCCATGTCCTTCGCCGTGGAAAAATGCTCCGAGGCGGTCAAACCATTGGGGTTCACGAAATGGCTATTCACGGCTCCGATCTCATGCGCCTTTTGAGTCATCATCTCCGCAAAGTGCTCCACCGAGCCCCCAATCCCTTCCGCCAAGACAATGGCCGCATCATTCGCGGACGAGAGGAGCAGGCCATAGAGGAGGTCATGGATGCTCATGCTCTGACCCGGCCGAAGATAAAGTTTCGAAGAGGGGACGCGAGTCGCGCTCTTAGTTACGCGCAGGAGCTTCGTCGTCGACTTGGCGTTTTCCAGAGCGACGATGGCAGTAAGAATTTTGGTTGTGCTCGCGGGCGAAAGAGCTAAGTCAGGCTCCCGCTGGTAGAGAACCTGCCCGGTGCTGACGTCCACGAGGAAGGCGGACCGAGCCGTGAGCCTTTCCTCAGGAAAAGAAGACCAGGCAGAGGGAACAAAAGATGAGAGCAGGGAGAAAACGAGGAGGAAGAGGAAAACATGATGTCTCTTGCCTTTCAGGACTCTCGATCCTCCTTGTTGCCGTATTGCGTTGAAAAACTTACCAACATTTTCCTGCCCCCAGTTTAAAGAATAAATTTATACCATAATTGAGCGTATTCGGGTAGAGGAAACTGAAAAATGAGCGGACGGATGAAAGCGAAGGGTTCCTTATTGGAGCTGTTGTTGAATAGCTTCGATGGCCTCACGGGCGGGTCGGTAATTGGGCTCAATGGCGAGGGCCTTTTCAAATTCTTCCAGAGCCTTTTTCAACATCCCTTTGGCCAAATAGACGCGTCCCAGATTGCAGTGGGGGTAGTGGTATGCCTCATACCGTCTCGCCTGAACCGCCTTTTGGAGCCAAGGAATCGCCTCGTCGAGCTTCCCGAGGTTGATGAGATAGGCCCCGATGTCGTTGTAGGGATTGCCGAAGTCCGGATCGACGGCGATCGCCTTCTTGCATTGCTCAATCGCTTCGTCGTAACGGCTCAAGAAACTGAAGGTCCAACCCAAAAACGTGTGGGCCTCCGCAGTCGGCCGGCAATGAATCGATTCCCGGTACAAAACCATGGCCCGCTCCAGGTCTCCTTCCATCTGGCAGTGGTAGGCTTCCTGGAAGAGCTTCAAGGCTCTTTCCATCTGGGAGCGGACGTCCGCTTGTTCCCCCGGGGCCTCTCTACGTATCCGTTCCTGGCATGGCTCACAAATCCCGCCCTTAAGCTCCACCACGGCCTTGCCGCAGATCAGGCACTTCTTTTGTTCCTTATTTTCTTTCTCGTTCATCTCTCTCTCATGTCAGACTGCGGTCACGCCTCGTTGGGCTCGTATCTTGAGGACGCCCTCCTGACTCTCTATTGACGCTCCTTTCCCCGGTTTGGAACCACGCCGTGCTTTTTCAACTCTTTTTCCGCCTGTGTGCGCGCATCCGCCTGCTCTCCCATCGCCTCTCTGCGGATGCGCTCCTGGCACGACTCACAGATCCCCCCCTTGAGCGGGGTGGCCTTGCCACAGACCATGCACTTCTTTTTCTGTTGCTCCATAGGGCTCTCATTCTACCTCAAAAATAGATTTTTCCAACCTTTTCCTTGGTAGTCTTGGATTTAGTTGATGACTTTGATTTGCGTTGGGTCTTCGAGGACCATCTCCAATCCATACTTTGGGTGATCCTTGATTTCGCCGGTCAGCTCCACCTCTTTTCCCTCGTAGTTCTTGGGAAGAAGTTTACCCTTCTCAAATCGCTCCACCGCGGAGGCAAAGATGACGGCGGTGAAGGAGGCGCTCGAGGGGCCGAAGCTTAGGAAATAAGTGTTGCTCTTTTCGGAGTGGCCCACCCGGTAAACCCTGCCGCGAATCCTGGCCCGACTCCCATCGAGCGTTTTGATTTTCGCCACCTCCCTTGCTTCGACTGAAGGGATTTCGACCTGTTTGGCAGCGGGCTGCGGCAAGGGAGCGAAACTCACAGGATATCCCTGCTCTTGAGGTAGGGGACTATTCCAGCGCTGGTAGAGAAGGTGGGAGCCGAAGCCGGCTGAGAAAACAGCTAGGATCAAGAGGAGCCTGTCGAGGGGAATGCGTCTCGTCATTTCTTTTCCCAGAGGCGAAGAAACTCTTTGCGGTACGCTTCGGCCAATGGTCCCGCGTCGCGAAAAAGAAGCAGGTTGTCGTCGTTATAATTCTCTGCTGATACCGTCCAATTATAGGACCCCGTGAAGACGACCTTGCGGTCGATCACGGCGAACTTATCGTGCATCAGTCCGGCTCCCCTGTCCGCTTTTCCCGCATTGAGCCCGGAGACCCGGTGAACCGGAATTCCCTGCCGCTCCAAAAAGGAACCCTTGGAGGGTTCATTGCCGGCGTCGAACTCTCGATCCAAAACCACCTGGACCTTGACGCCTCTTTGCCCCGCTTTCACCAGAGCCCACGCGAGGTCATCGTGCGTAAAGGCGTAAACCGCGACCAAAATTTCCCTTTGGGCCTGAGCAATCTCTCGAACAATATAGCCGGAACACTTTCCCACGGGACTGAAGCAGGCATGGACCACCATGTCTGCCCAGCCGACAGCAGTGAAAAGGAAAAAGTAAAAAGTTAAAGACAAGATCGCTATTGTCTTTCTCCTTTTTCCTTTTGCTTTCATTCTTCTAGGCACATCTCCAGGATCAGTCGCTCCATGAGCAGGCGCGGAGAGTGGCCGGTCGATTTAAGCCGTATATCGGTTTGGTAAATTCCTTCCATGTAGCGGAGTAGCTCTCCGGTCGTGAAATTCTCTGCTTTCTTAAAGCTCATGTAGTCCCCATAGGGATTCCGAGTGAGGAGCGGGCCCCCTTGCTGAAGCACGCTCGCCTGAAACTGAGGATAAGTCATCTGCTTTTGCCATCTATGGCGCATCTCTCCCTCCATGAGGCAGCGTGCTGCGAGTAACCGTCGCACCTCGCTCGTGATGGTCCCCAGCAATTTCAGAGGGTGCTCGCCTTGAGACAAAAGGCGCTCCAAATGGCTCAAGGCCCGTGCGGCATCCCGCTCGGCGATGGCGGCAGTAAGATCGAAGACCCAGCCTTCTCCATGATCCAGGAAAATCTCTTCCACGTCCGTTGCTCGGATCCATGGATCTTCTCCCACATAGAGGAGGAGCTTCTCCAGCTCTTGGTGAACGGCCCAGAGCTCCTCGCCGGCCCGGGTCAGGACCATCTCCCTGGCCGGCCCCTCGATTTTTTTCCCCGTGTCTCTCAGACTCCGATCAACAAATTCAGTCACAGCCTCTCGACTGATTCTGCCACTCCGGTCACGCTCCAGGCTCAAGTCGAGAACGTCGGCCTTCTCTTCGAATCTTTTGTATAACCGAGTCCGGCGGTCCACATGGGAGGCGGTCATCAGGAGAGTCGCCCAGGAAGGCAACCCCTGTTCCAGAAACTCCGTCAGTCTCTGCTCTTCTCCTTTCGAATGCTGGCTTAACGCCATCCCGCGACTGCGGCAAAACGCCAAGAGCTCTTCGGCATATCCCCTTATTTCCGGACTATCCTCGCCGAACAGGTCGGCGAGCTGGGTCGCAGAGAAAGAGCCCTGGAAATTCTCCCATCGCTCTTGAGTCCATCCTTCCAGACTCAGAAGCTGCGATAAGAGTTTTGCCGCTTCGTCCTTTTTTCCCTCGCTCCAAAGCTGCAAGCTCTTCTCCCTTAGTTCTCCTTTGTGCTCGCCCGAGAGAAAGTAGGGTGCATTTTCGATCAAGACCACTTTCGTCCCGGCAAAGAGCGGCGGGGTCATCAGCGCGGCTTCGATCTGCTCCCATGGCGCGGATTGGCCGTTAAACGGCTCCAGATTGAATGACCTGTTTTCGGGTGGCACGAGCTGGTCGAGGATTGCCTTAGTTGCGGTCTGCACTCGGAAGTCATCTCCATGGAGGAGGAGTAGGGTAGGCGCTTTTCCACTTCGGATTTCAGTTAGGATGGCTTCCGGATTGCGCTTCATAGTGGTTCACAACAACAGGAATGAGGGCGAAGTTTCTGGTTTCGAGTTTCGTGTTTCTGGTTTGGACTCGAAACCTCTTTAGCCCCTGGGGACCCACATCTGGCTCCTCTCATTCCAGACATAGTCGGATTTCCAGACCTTCAGCCCGATGGTAAAGTCCCCGCCCGATTTGGTGACGAACACCTTTTCCGTGGAATGGGGAATCTCCACGCGCGCCACGAGATAGACCCTTTTAGCGATTCCCTTATTGACCAGGATGCGGTCTCCGACCTGCATGGCGCTTCGACGTTCCCTTTTCTCCCTCATGATAGAAAATTAACATCGCTCAGCGGAGCGTGTAAATAGCCTGGGCGGTTTCACGGGGCGATCGTCCGTGATGCCGATCCGAAACAGAAGTCAGAGCCGCTGGATCACTGAAGCCCCAGTTCTTTCTGCACCTCTTTCAGCAGAGAAGAATTTTGCACCTGGGACAAGGGAACCGCCTTATCCCATTTGATCGCTCCTTTGCGCGCATCGATGGAAAATTGGAAGGTTGCGTCGCTGGCGCCGCCGTCGGGACTGAACGAGGGAACAATGAGGTCATAGGAGTCGCTGGCAACCTCTCTCGTTTGCTGGAGCCACTGCATCATGACGGGGATGACTTCTTCCTTTCGTTCACGGACGAAGCGCAGCGCGCGCACCATCGCTCGGAGCAGTCTTTTAGCTTGGTCGCGGTTATCTTTGATCCGAAAGTCGGTAGTTGCGACGGCAGAAACCGGGCTGCCGATTTTCAAGTCTTTCGGCCCGCCGAGTATATTGAACCCCTCCCGTTGCAGGCGAACGGGACCTGGAGGAGAGATGCAGACCGCGTCTACCAGACCCTTCTTGAGGATCTCCGCTCGAACCGGTTCATCCGTGCCCAAGGTAATAAACTGGACCTCCTTAAGGTCGAGTCCCTTGGCTTGAAGGATCGCCTCCGCAGCCAAGTGATCCGAGCCGCCGATCCTTTGAGTGCCGATCCTTTTTCCCCGCAGATCCGCCATGGTCTTAATCTCAGGGCGGGAGACGATATAATGCAGCGGCCTTTCGGTAAGAACGGCCAGTAGTTTGAATGGCATACCTTGAATCGCGGCCGTCAAAATGTTGCCGAAGGTGAGCGTGTATTGAATGTCTCCGTTCATCAGCGCGGGCACGGCGACTTGACTTCTCATTTGAACCAAGACCGGCTCCAACGCTTCGTCCTTGAAGAACCCTTTGACCACCGCTACCTGAGCGGGCAGAAAGGCGTAAGTGCGGCTGGAGTAGGAAATGGTGATCTTTTCCGCCGCGTAAGATAGCCCGCACATAAAAATGCAGAAGAGCATCCATGTAGTCGGGAATATTCTTTTATGCATCACGGCCAACCTTCTTCCCTTTCGAGTCCTCTCCGATTCGTTGAAGACCGATTATCGTAGAGTCTCGGTCCAATCAAGGCTATCATGAAATGGACTAAGCGCCAATTTTTTTCTGCTTTTGAGCCAGCGGTTCGCCGCCCAAAAGTGGGCTTGAGAAGGGGAACCTGCCCCTCAGCGGGAGCCGATGGGTTTTCGCTTCTCTGCCCCGAAGTACTGGCTTGAATTGCCGTTGTCTGTGAGAACCGTCAGAGTCGGACGTCTTCCTGGCTTCGGGGCAGGCACCCCCTCTCTTGGGAAAGTGGGCCGAGTGAGTTTCCTGAGCGGAACATGGACGTAGCAGCGTTCAGGGCAGAGCCCTTCACCCCACCGAGGACTTGCGCAGGATGAAAGCCGGAACTGACCGGAGGGAATTCCGGAAGGTTCGTCCAAGCAAGTCCCGGAAGGGTCGCTGCAGGAGACCGTGGAGCGAAGGGAACTCCGAGGCCCACTTTCAACTACACTTTCCGAAACAAAGGCTTAACCTGCTTGACAATGGAGTCCCCCTTTCCTATAGCTGGAAGATCTTCAGGTGCCGATAGAAGTCGGAGAAAGATTTGGAGGTTGACGATGCGGTTTTTGACCTTTTCGCGGAAAAATCAGAGTCGCGTGGGCCTCATGGGACCGGCGGACCAAGTCATTGATCTGGCCGAGCTCAACCGGCGCTATCTGAAAGGCGGCTCGGCGACCTATCTGAGTAGCATGCAGGCCTTTATCGAGGCGGGCGGCAAGGCGCTCAGCCTGGCGAAAAAGGCCACGAGGTATGTGGCCGGGAGAGACGAAGAAGGATTGAGAAAGCTCCGGCAGTCCGGCGCTTTGCTGAAACTCAATCAGGTCAAGATCCTTTCCCCCATTCCTTGGCCGCGAAAAAATGTGGTGCTTCTTGGGGTTAACTATAAAGAGCATATTGAAGAAGGGGCGCGGGCACGGGCCCTCGAGTTGAAATATCCTGAGGCGCCGGTTTTTTTTACCAAGCCTGCCACTTCCGTCATCGGCCACTTGGGTAAAGTCGTCCACCACAAGGCGACTGAGAAGCTCGACTACGAGATCGAGCTGGCGGTCATCATGGGAAAGAAAGGCAGGGACATCCCTAAGGACAAGGTTTACGACTATATCTTCGGTTACACGATCTGTCTGGATATGACGGCGCGCGACCTGCAACGCAAACACGGGCAGTGGTTCAAAGGCAAATCGCTCGACACCTATTGCCCGCTGGGGCCCTGGATCGTGCACAAGAGCGCCCTGCCGAATCCTCAGGCGCTGCGTCTCGCATGCCGGGTGAACGGGCAGATCATGCAGGATGACAACACCAACAATATGATTTTTGACATCCCGACCACGATCGAGGCGCTCTCAAGCGGCATGACTCTTGAGCCGGGGGAAATCATCAGCACCGGCACTCCCTCGGGCGTCGGATTTGCCCGCGTGCCGCCTTTTTTTCTCAAGCCGGGTGATAAAGTTGAGGGAGAGGTCGAAGGAATCGGCGTCTTGCAAGTCGAGATAGCTGCTCCTTAGGAGAAGATTATGCAGCGGATCAGGCCCGCTGCCGTGGCAGGTTCATTCTATCCGGCGAAGCCTGAAGACCTCAGGCAAACGCTGCACCAATGTTTTACCTCGCATCCTCTAGGCCCTCAGGGTAAAAAGCTTCCCTCTTCATCGCTTCTGGGTGGGATGGCGCCTCATGCCGGATATGTTTACTCCGGCCCCTGTGCCGCCCACCTTTATTCGAACATCGATCCAGAGACTCAGTGTGTCATCTTGTTAGGTGTCAATCATCGGGGTAGAGGGGCGAGAGCCGCGCTGAGTGCAGTGGATTGCTGGGAGACTCCCCTGGGTCGGACTAAAGTAGATCGAGAGCTGGTAAAATTACTTAAGAGTCAAAGCGATCTCCTAGCGGATGACGAACAGCCCCACCGCAGGGAGCACAGCATCGAGGTCCAGCTTCCGTTTCTTCAAAGTCTCCTTGGGGACTTTTCCCTTTTGCCTCTCTCGCTCTCTCATCTCACTGAAGAAGAGTGCGGCCGACTTGGAGAGGTGATCGCGCGCCTGTATGAAGCAACTGCAGCTATGGCAAGAAAAACCGTCATCATTGCCAGTAGTGATCTCAGCCATTATCTCCCGCCCGAAGAGACCGAGAGGCTTGACGATTTGGCTCTGGAACCCATCTTGGCTCTGGATCCGTCAGCACTTCTGAAAACAGTGAAGGAAGAGAAGATCAACATGTGCGGGGTGTTCCCGACAGCCGTCTTCTTATTTGCCGCCAGGGCGCTTGGGGCCAAGCGGGCACGATTGCTCAAGCACTGCCATTCGGGAGATGCCGTGCCCATGAAGGAAGTGGTGGGTTACGCCAGCGTCGCGGTCGAGCTTTAAGGACTCTCGCCCGTTTCCCTCGTTCAAAACGTTCAAATGGTTCAAAAAGGTTAGCGCCTGCTCCAACCTGGTTTGACTTGCTTCCGCCCTTTTGTTAGTTGTTTTTCCATGCTAGGGGTGTCCGCCTGAGGCGGACTGAGAGCCTGCCTTAGGCAGGTAACCCTCTGAACCTGATCCGGATAGTGCCGGCGTAGGGAAGCGTGAGAGTCACGGTCCCTTCTTGTTTGAGGATGGGACGAACTTGAAACCGTATTCCCTGGCCACTGGATGTGGTCGAGTCGGATACGGTTTTTTAATTGCATGATCGTCCAAGTGAACGGTGAAAAGAGGGAGATCGCGGCGAGTCTCAGCGTGACGCAGCTCCTCGAGGAGTTGGAAATTCGTCCTGGCAGGGTAGTAATTGAACTCAACCGCGATGTCCTTTCCCGCGATGCGTACAAAGACACTCTCTTAAGGGAAGGGGACACGGTTGAGATCGTTCACTTTGTCGGAGGGGGATAGAAATGGAAGATCTTTTTAAGCTGGCCGAAAAAAGTTACAGATCACGTCTCATCGTTGGGACTGGAAAATACAAAGATTTCCGCGAGACCCAGAAGGCTATCGAGGCCTCCGGCGCTGAGATCGTTACCGTCGCCGTGCGCCGGGTTAACATCACGGACCCCAGCAAAGAGAATCTCCTCGAATACATCGACCCGAAGAAATATACTATCCTCCCCAACACGGCCGGCTGTTACACGACGGATGAGGCTGTTCGCACTTGCCGTCTGGCCCGTGAAGCCGGGGTGGGAAACATGGTGAAACTCGAGGTGATCGGGGACGCCAAAACCCTTTTCCCCGATATTCCGGCTACCCTTGAAGCGGCAAGAATCCTTATCAACGAAGGGTTCATTGTCTTGCCCTACATCCATGACGACCCGGTCACGGCAAGAAAGCTCCAGGAGATGGGATGCGTCGCAGTGATGCCCTTGGCGGCGCCGATTGGGTCCGGTTTGGGAATTCGGAATCCTTACAACATTCGGATCATTTTGGAGCATGCCACGGTGCCCGTCATCGTGGATGCAGGCGTGGGTACCGCTTCCGACGCCTCGATTGCCATGGAGATGGGTTGCGACGGAGTGCTGATGAATACGGCTATCGCCGGCGCCAAAGATCCGGTATTGATGGCCGAGGCGATGAGGCTCGCGGTGGGCGCGGGGAGAAAAGCCTTTCTGGCCGGCCGGATTCCCAAGAAACTCTACGCCACTGCCTCCAGCCCGCTCGACAGAATCTTGGGCTGAGGCTTCCTTTGCGATTGCGCTCGCCTCATTTTGATCTTTACCTCGTTACCGATCGTACTGAGACTGAAGGAAGAGATCTCCTCTGGGTTTTGGAAGAGGCTTTGGAAGGCGGAGTCAGAGCTGTTCAACTCAGAGAAAAGGATTTAGGTGGCCGCGAGCTTTTTCACTTGGCTGAAGAGATCAAGAAACTTTGCGACCGCTTTGCCGCCAGCCTCTTGGTCAATGATCGGGTTGATGTTGCCCTTGGAGTCAACGCGCAGGGTGTTCAGTTGGGGAGTGCTTCCATGCCGATCGAGGCGGCTAGGCTGCTTCTGGGAGAGGAAAAATGGATAGGCGTTTCTACTCATTCCATAAGAGAGGCCGAAGCTGCGCAGCGGGCCGGAGCCGACTTTATTCTGTTCGGCCCGGTTTATTTCACTCCTTCCAAGACTGCTTACGGGAAGCCTCAGGGTCTTTCCCTTTTAAGAGAGGTGGTGGAAAAAATTCTCCTTCCCGTTTATGCTATCGGCGGAGTCAAGGAGGAGAACGTTGGGGAGCTTAGAGCGACAGGCGTGGGGGGGGTTGCCCTGATCTCTGCCGTGCTGAGTGCAATGGACCCGCGGGAAGCGGCCCGGGGGATTCTTGCTGCTCTCCGGAAGTAAGCCGATGAGTGAAAATGCGCTGCTGGTATTGACTTATCTTCGCGAGAATCTTCTGGCCGGGTTGCTCATCGCACTCGCGGCAGGTTTCGCCGCGAGCAAGACCGTTGTGATAGGAAAGAGGGGAAACTTTGCTCTCTATATCGTTATCGGAATCGTGGGTTCCTTTATCGCACAGCTGGCCATTTTCCACTTTGGCCTGAGGGAGGTTCTGGACGAGTTGACCGGGTTCCGTTACCTTTTCGATTTTATGGCTGCTTATATAGGCTCTTTTATTCTTGCCGCTTTAATCCACTTTGTTAAGCCCCAATGAGCCACCCTAGCTCAGTCGGTAGAGCAACTGATTCGTAATCAGTAGGTCGCCGGTTCGAATCCGGCGGGTGGCTCCAAAATTCTGATGACGTTCCGCAGTTGATCTTTTGGTTTGACAAGAGCTGAAGGGAACTGCTAACAAGACGGTAAGTACGTGAAAAAATCACAACACCAAAGCCACAGGGAGGTGCTCCATGTTATCCGCTAATGAGCTCAATGGAGTCTTGGGCATGATGCCGGCCTTTGCGACGCCTGATGCGGTCGATCTCCGGGCGACGCAAACCATCGCGGTCGATAATCTCAAGGCAGGAGTAGACCGAATCATCAAAGACGGAGTCGACAATATCGCGACTACCGGCACCTACGGCGAATGCTACAACATACTGTGGGAGGAATTTAAAACCCTGGCGGTTGCCACAGTGGACGCGGTGAAAAAGCGCGTCCCGCTTTTCATCGGCTGCACCAGTCCCAACCCACGTGAGGTCGTCCAGAAGATGAACTTCGTGAAGGACCTGGGAGCCGACGGGGTTCTTCTGGGGGTGCCCTATTATGAAACTCTTCCGGTGCCGGATGCGATTAAGTTTTATCATGATATCGCGGAGCTGTTCCCGAAGCTCAATATCGTCATCTACCACAATCCCGAGAACCACAAGTTCACGATACCCGTAAAAGCCTTTCGGGAGCTGGTGAAGAAGCCTAACATTATCGGCATGAAAGACAGTCACAGAAACACTCAGGCATTCATGGAACTGCAGAAAATCGTCAAGGGAAAGATCAGTGTCTTTGTCAATCAAACCCAATTGTATCCCTATTACCGGCTCGGGGCCGCAGGTTGCTGGTCGACTGAGGTGTGGATGGGGCCGTGGCCGGTCTTGTATCTTTTGGACCTCGTGAAGCGGGGTGAGGACGAAAAGGCGGCGCAAGTCATTGACGAGATCGTCGGCGCCGGAGACGGCGGCAAGCCGATACCCGGCGCTGGAAATAAACGGCCGGCGGAGTTTGCCGATTACTGCAATGTTGGGCCGACGCGAGTGCCCTTTCTCCACTTTCCAGAGGCGCAAATCGAGAAGGCCCAGCGGCGGGCTGCGCACTGGATGAAACTCAATGAAAAGTATCGCCCGCTCGTAGAGGCCGAAAGAGGCCGTTCAGCAGCCTGATGCCCCAAAACGTTCGATGGCTAACCAAAGGGCGGGTTACCATCGAAATCCGGGTAGTTAATAATTCGCTTATCCCTTCAATCTGTTAGATCCCCCTGGGAATTCCCAGGAGGGCCCTCATCATCTGGGTTTTGTTCCCGGGCATAGAGTGACTCAATTTCTGAGTCGGTGCGCCCGCTACTCTCTTCCTTCGCTTCTCTTCTTCGCAAAAATGGGGTCTGGACGATCGTCCAGCTTTCGGAATATCTTCAGCGATCCTAACTTGAGGTCATACCAATTCCGTGGAGGAACAGGGCATGAGCAGCAAAGAGTCGATCAATACGGGTGCCGTCGTGGCCAAGGTGGTGCGCCGCCTGATACCCTTCCTTTTCCTCTGTTACATTGTCAATTACATCGACCGGATCAACGTTGGATACGCGGCGTTGGAAATGAAAGAAGATTTAATGTTCAGCGATGCGGTCTATGGATTGGGCGCCAGCATGTTTTTCATTGGCTATGTGCTCTTTGAAATTCCCAGCAACCTTATCATGGAGCGCGTCGGGGCGCGGCTTTGGATAGCGCGCATCATGATTTCGTGGGGCGCTGTGTCGTCCTCCATGATGCTGGTCAAAACTCCCGCCAGTTTTTACCTGCTCCGCCTCCTCCTAGGAGTGGCAGAAGCCGGATTTTTTCCCGGCACGATCCTCTATCTCACGCGCTGGATTCCCGCTAAAGAAAGGGCCCGTGCCGTCGCATTGTTCCTGACCTCTACAGCTCTCTCGGGAGTGATCGGTGGGCCTCTATCCGGCGCCTTGCTTAAGATGCGCGGCTTGAGCGGCCTCTCGGGTTGGCAATGGTTGTTTTTGATCGAGGGGATTCCAGCTATCCTGCTGGGAATAGTGACTTTGCATTATCTCACTGATTTCCCGGAAGAGGCCCGTTGGCTTTCTCCTCAGGAGCGGGAGTGGCTCAATCAGAGAATGAGAGAAGAGCAAGAAGAGAAACAGCAGCGCCATAGTTACACCTTGTTAAAGGCCCTTACTCACAGGAAGGTCTGGAGACTCTGTTTACTTACTTTTCCATGATCATCAGCTTCTACGGTGTAGTTTTTTGGCTCCCTCAGATCCTCAAAGGCTTTTCGGGATTGAGCAACTTCATGGTCGGCCTCGTCTCTGCTGTTCCGTACCTCATTGCTGCTATCGGGATGGTCGTGATCGGGAACCATTCAGACCGCACCGGCGAACGGCGGAAGCATGTCGGAGTTCCGGCCTTTTTAGGAAGCGTTGGGTTAGTCCTGAGCGCCTCTTTCCAGTACAACCACCCTTTCCGGGATTGCCCTGATCAATTCCATAGGTAACTTGGGCGGGTTCGTGGGTCCCTATGTGGTAGGGTTTGTAAAAGACAAAACAGGCAGTTTTACTGGGGGGCTTTTTGCCTTGGCTATGGCGCTTCTCATAGGAGGCCTCCTTGCGCTCAGTATAAAGGAGGAGCGATAGGCATAGGGGGGCCGGTTGCCGTCTGTAAGGGTTTTTGACGCGTCAATATGTCCAAGAAATGTCACATTGACATGGATTGATGTTACTTCAAGACATTTCTGACAGCTTGCTGTGACGCTCAGATAGCTCCGGTCAAGCCGAAAAGTCCGTCAAAGACAGACAGTTTTTCTCTCAGCCGAGATAGTTAAATCGCTGGCACGGATCGTGCATCGGCCCCTCTTCGTGCAGCAAGCATTTCATTCGAAAAGAATACTGAAGCCGGATGTTGAACCGCCGAGAGAAGCTGAGTCTTTTGAGCGGTTGGGTCATAGGCTGATTGCGACTGCTATTGGGCTTTGCGGCGTAGCGGGAGCTGTTGCGCTGGTGCTGTTGATGAACTGATGATCTCGTTCGGACGGGTTGGGCGCTACATAAAATAGGTTGAGCAAAGGAATCCTGGCACATGAAGACCCTGAGTTTGGCTTTTCTGGTACTTCTAGTGAGTTCCTTGGTAGCATGCTCACAAATCGCTCCCATTCCACGGGATGAGTTGGCAGCCAACCTTGCGCCGATCTTGAAGATCGAGAAGCGAACCGACCAGATCAAGTACTACACCGAAATGCTTTTATATCTGCTGAAGGCCCATTACGATGTCTACTATGTCTACTACCTGGCTGCGAACGTCTCGCTGGCGAGGGGAAGTATGGAATCCTACTTGGCTAATGTAAAACTGGCCGAGAAGGAGATCGACCTTATGGAAGCGATAGTCAGAGATAGATTAGCGCAACTTGGCGAATCAAACTCAGGGCTGAAAAAATACTTCTCGCAGTCTGGCCTCTAGAACCCTTGTAAGCAATTTAGTCTGTCTCATAAGTCTCCGCCGCTGAGCTCGGTGCTGGACGCGGCAGGGGGTTAGGTCGCGCCAGCCACTCCGAAAGCACCAAAGCAACCCCCAGCACAAGCCCGATGCTGTTGCTGGCCCAGGTCAAGCCCGCATGCTTGCCGGTGTAGACGACAGGAATGAGCAGGCCGCATGACGCGACAACGAAAAGAATCCGCCGCATCGGACCTATCAGACGAAACAGATATCCCACCAATCCAACGCCCAGCAGGACCGCGCCGATTACGGCAGTCAAGATGGAAAGCGCAACTTCATGCCAGCGGCCCATCAATAGCAGCGAGGGTGAGAAGACGAACAAGAAGGGGACGACATAGGCTATCGCGCAGAGGCGCATCCCTTCCCAACCGGTTCGTATAGGATCTGTCTTTCCGATAGAGGCGGCGGCGTAACTGGCCAGGCAGACGGGCGGAGTAATCATGCTCAACATGCCGAAGTAAAAGATGAACAGGTGGGCGGCGAGGGGAACGATGCCCAACTTGGCGAGACCGGGCGCCACCAGAACCGCCAGTAAAACGTAAACCGCCGTCGTCGGCATGCCCATGCCGAGGATCATGCTGACGATCGCCGTCAGGAAGAGCAGCAACAGGGCGCTGCTCTCGCCGACACGCAGCAGCGTGAAAGTCAGAGTGAAACCGAGGCCGGTGAGCTGAAGGATGCCTATGACCACTCCGGCGAGGCCGGTGATCGCCGCTATTTCCAGCATCCCGCGTCCGGTGCCGATCAGGATCTTGAGAATTTCACGCGGGCCGACCTTGACGCCGGTTGTGAAAAACCCTGTAACCAGAGCCGCGGCAGCAGCGAGAAGGCCGGCCTCCTCCGGTTGCCGGTTCAAGAAGAACATCCAGACTACCAGCACAACCAGAGGTACGACGAACCCCGCAGAGCCGCGCAGAACCGGAAGCAGCCTGGGCAACTCAGCGCGCGGCAAGCCGTGTATGCCGTTGCGGGCCGCCAGGAGATCGACCTGAATAAAGAGCGCCACATAGTACAGGATAGCGGGCACAAGGGCAGCCAGCGCCACCTCGCATAGGGAATGGAGAGATATTCCGCGATGAGGAAAGCCGCGGCGCCCATGACCGGAGGCATGATCTGCCCGCCGGTGGAGGCGACCGCTTCGACCGCGGCGGCGACCGGCGCGGGATAACCCGCCTTCTTCATCATGGGAATAGTGAAGGTACCGTCCACCACCACGTTGGCCACGGCGCTGCCGCTGATATTCCCGAACAGCGCCGAAGAAACAATCGAGATTTTAGCCTGCCCGCCGCGAAAGCGGCCCATCAACGCCAGAGCAAAATCGCTGAGAAAGGCTGCGCCTCCGACGGCATAAAGCACTTCCCCGAAAAGAATGAAAACCAGCACGATGCTGGCCCCTACCTGAAGCGCTTGGCCGAGGATGCCGTTGGCGTCGAGATAGAGGTAGCTCGAGAGACGGCTCACCGACCAGCCGCGGCCGTAGAAGTCGCCCGGAAAGAGATAGGCAAAGAAAGCATAAAACAGAAAACAACCGGCAATGATGACCAGCGGCCAACCCACCAGTCGCCGGCAGGCCTCGGCCAATAATACAATCGTGATCGAGCCGAGAACGACCCTATCGAAGTAGATCTCCCCAAGGGAGTTGACGAACGTCGGGTATTGAATGAAGAGATAAAGACCGACCGCCAGCCCTGCTACAGCGCCGACCAGATCGTACCAGGGAACACGATCGCGGTGCCCCGACGCTCCCTCAGGGATTAGGAGGAAGGTAGCGAAAAGAGCAAGGGCGAGAAAGAGGCCCAGGAACTGTTCGTGAAAAACCAACCAGCCGATCTGCTGGGGCACGTTGAGCAGAAAGAAGATGCCGGTAACCGGTATGGCGATAAGAGCGCCGTTTCCTAACCACGCGAGAGGGCGGAAAAGAGCTCAAAGGCCGGGGAGGAAGCGCCCAGGGTTGAGAATACCGTGCGGATCGAACTGGCGCTTGATCTCGCGCATGATGGCAAGACTCGGGGGTGGAGGTCCCCAGACATCGATGCCTTCTTTCCGCTGCGGCGGTGCTGCTATCATCACCGCATGTCCTTTGTGCTCTTGCGCCAGGACGGTTAGTCTTGAAAACCATTCAACACTTTCAGGACCTGCCTTTGTTTGGATCCAAAGCGTTCCGCTGCCGGCGTGCGCTATAATGATCGCCGGCCGGTCGACAGAGCTCCACCGATTGACGGCCATCAGTGCCGGTTTCATCGATGACAACGGTACAGTGAGCCGGTAAAAGATCACGTCGTGATCCGTCCCAAAGTTGCCGACCTGTTCCCAAAGTTGCCGATGCAGTTCATCCGGGAGAATCTCCGAGGTAAGACCGATTTTTTTCGTGATGGACCGGACATCTTGAATGTGGCGCCCGACAGCTTCTGCAAATCCCTCCGTCCATATCGCGACCGCCGCCGCTTCTGGCCGGAGGCCATGGGTTTTTGCGGCTTCGGCGTTGAAGAGAGTCACTGCAGCCGGTAGAAGCGCGGAGGAAGACAGATCGTCTGCCACTTCCGCGCAGTCGGTCAGCGGTCCCTGGGCAATGAGCGTGGCGGACTTCTGCGGCAGTGGCGCCATCTTGAACGTGACCTCGGTGATGATGCCGAGCGTCCCAAGGGAGCCGACAAATAGCTTGCACATATCATAGCCGGCTACGTTCTTCACGACTTTGCCGCCAGCCTTGATCTGTTCGCCGGTCGCAAGGACCATTTTCATTCCGATCACGAGATCGCGCAGACCGCCGTGCAGCATCCGTCGCGGCCCGTTGATGTTCGCGGCGACCATCCCGCCGAGTGTCGCGCGGCAGGGATGAGGCGGATCAACCGGCAAGAACTGGCGCCGCTGTCCCAGAATCTCCTGGAAGGCCGCGACTCTCGTTCCCGCTTGAGCCGTAGCGGTGAGGTTGGCGTCGTCGTGTTCGATGAGCTTATCTAACCTTTCGAGTCCGATGACGACATCCACCTGGCGCGGAATATTTCCTAGGTTCATGGATGTTCCTCCGCCCCATGGAATGACCGATGCGCCAGCGTCAGCGCAGATGTGTAGGGCCGACCTCACCTGCTCCGGCGTAGAAGGAAGACAAAGAAGAGCAGGGGTTTTGCCGTCTACTGCGTAAGCGGCCAGAGATCGCGGGTTGGATTCTACCGATCCACCACCTAGCCCAGTTTCTAACTTGGCGTTTAACGCTTCGCTGGAAAGATTCATTTCGATGAAGAGTCTTGGGCGAGCCCGTAAGCCCGCTCAAGGAGATCCATGAGGTGAAACACTTGAACCGGCGGCCCATAGCGTTTGGCTCCGTAGCGAAGCTGGAGCATGCAGCCGGGGTTGGGTGCGATGACGGCTTGCGCGCCTGTTTGGACAATCGCTTCCATTTTTTCCCTTAACAGCTCCTGGGACATCTCGGGATGCGTGAGGTTATAGATCCCGGCGCTGCCGCAGCAGCGATCCGAGCCATTCATTTCGGTGAATTTGAGTCCGGGAATAGCTTTTAAAAGCTCCCGCGGTTGGGTCCTTATCTTCTGGCCATGGGCCAGATGACAGGGATCCTGGTAAGTGACAGTTAGCTCAACCTGGCCACGCGGAGCGATCAGACCGAGCTCAACCAGGAACTCGCTGGCGTCTTTGACCGATCGACTAAAGCGCTGGGCTTTTTCAGCATAGGCCGGATCATCCCGCAGCAGATGGCCATACTCCTTCATCGCGGCGCCGCAACCGGCGGCATTGACGATGACCGCATCCAGCTTCGAATCGAGGAAGGCATCGATATTTTTCCGTGCCATTTTTTTTGCCATCGCCGTCTCGCCATTGTGGATGTTGAGCGCGCCGCAACAAACCTGAGCTTTCGGGATCACGACTTCGCAGCCGTTTATGCGCAGCACCCGCAGCGTCGCCTCGCTGACATCGGAGAAGAAAATACTCATCACACAGCCGCTCAGCATCCCCACGCGCGCCCGAAGCTTGCCGATGGCGGGCTCCGTTTCCATTGAAGGCTCGAAGAATTGACGAGGCACGTTTGGCAGCATCTCATTCATCTCCCGCAGTCGTGTCGGCAGATGCTTGTGAAGTAAGCGCTCGACGCCGCTTTGCTGGTAGAGTCTAAGGAGCCTCGCGATCATTCTTAGTCGTGGGGGAAAGGGCAGGAGATAGGTGAAGGCGGACTTTGCAACGGCGCGAGCAAACGTCGATCCTGGCGGCCCGATTAGCTCGCGCGCCGCCTCCGCGATGCGGCCAAATTTCACTCCGGAAGGACAGGCCGTCTCGCAGGCTCGGCACATGAGACAGAGATGGAGGTGACTGGCAAACCGCTCGTTGGGGTCGATGCGCCCTTCCGCTGCCGCTCGCACGAGATGGATCCGGCCACGGGGCGATTCGGACTCGATGTGAAGCACCCGGTAGGTGGGACATTGGTTGAGACAGAGGCCGCAGTGGACGCACTGGTAGAGCTCGGGGATGTCCAACACCGCGCCCTTATGTGGCTCGGCTCCAACGCTCGATAGCTGCTTGAGCTCTTCCAGCACGCGCCCTCCTAGGCGTTAGTTAGATCCATAAACCGGCAGGAATCTTCGCCGGCTCTCTGCGCACCTCCCCGCAAGTCGCCGGCGTCGGGAAGAGTTTCGCCGGGTTGAAGCGACTCTCGGGATCGAAGGCGCGCCGGACACGCTTCATAGCGTCCAGGTCTTCATTGTTAAACAGGAGTCCGATCGAGTCCTTTTTCTCCAAGCCAATGCCGTGCTCGCCGGTGATGCTCCCTCCCATCTCCACACATGCCTTGAGGATCTCCGAGCCTGCCTCTATGACTCGGTCCAGTTCACCCGGCTTGCGTATGTCAAAAAGAATGTTGGGGTGGAGATTCCCGTCGCCGGCATGGAAGACGTTCGCGATGAGCAAGTTGTAGCGATGAGCAATCTCCGCAATCCGCCCCATGATCTCCGGCAGCCGCCCTCGCGGCACAACGCCGTCCTGCACGTAATAATTAGGCGCTAACGTTCCAAGTGCGCCAAAGGCGCCCTTGCGTCCCTTCCACAAGAGCTGGCGTTCGGCTTCGTCTTTGGCAAGTCTAACCTCGCGCGCGCCGTTCCGGTTGCAAATAGACTGGACGAGCGCCATTGCCTTTTCATTGTGCTCGCGCACGCCCTCGATCTCGACGAGCAAGACAGCGGCAGCATCCGTTGGATATCCGCAAGGCGCGCCTTTCTCTACGGCCTCAATCGTGAGTTGATCCATCATCTCGAGAGCCGCCGGAATGATTCCCGCAGCGGTGATATCGACGACGGTTTGCGTCGCCCGATCCGTTTGGTCAAAGATCGCCAGCAGCGTCCGCACCGCCTCGCGCGTTGTCATCAAGCGCACCAGCGCTTTAGTAACGATCCCCATGGTCCCCTCGGAGCCGACAAAGACACCGCAGAGATCATAGCCTGGGGTGTCAGGAACCATGCCGCCGAGCCAGACCACTCGGCCGTCGTCCAGTACGACTTCGACGCCAAGGACATGATTCGTAGTCACGCCGTAGGCTAGCGTGTGGGGGCCGCCGGAATTGTTCGCTATGTTGCCACCAATGGAGCAGGCGGCCTGGCTGCTTGGGTCGGGCGCGTAAAAGAAGCCGTCCTTGAGTATGCTCTTGCTCACATCGAGGTTGATGACGCCAGGCTCAACAATGGCGACGCGGTTCTTGAGATCGATTTCAAGGATGCGGTTGAGTCGCGCCAAGGAAAGGAGAACGCCTCCCTCTGCGGGCACCGCGCCACCGGCCAATCCAGTCCCGGATCCTCGAGGAACGATCGGAACTCCTGCTTTGCGTGCAGCCCGGACGACGGCAGAAACTTGCTCGACGTTTCCGGGTAGGACGACGATCTCCGGCATGGCCTGGAGAATGGAGCCGTCCTGCTCGTAGACGATGACGTCTTCCTTTTCGATGAGGACAAATTGATGGCCTACGATCTCGCGCAGTTCACGGATGAGGGCGTCGCGGCTCATTTTTTAGAATCCTCCCGGTTAAATGCCATTATTGGGCCTCGAGGGCGCCGAGCCGCTCCTTGGCGTCGGCCAGGATGGAGAGATCCGCGTCGGCGTCTTTCCAATAATGCAGGAAGCGCCGGTAAGCTTCGCTGGCGGCCTGGAATTCTTTCTTCTCCTCGTACAGCAAGCCGAGACGGTAGTGAAATTGGATCATGTAGGGCGAGGAGTACCTTTCGGACTCCAGCGCCTTCCGGTAATACGCAATCGCATTGTCCTGGTCCCCCATGAGGGCATAGGTCTCGCCAAGCGCCCCCATGTAGATGCGGTGGTACTTTCTGCGCGGACCAGACAGGGCATTTTCCAGAAAGGCGATAGCCTTCTCATGATCTCCCCGGGCGCGGTGGACCATTCCGACTACGAACAGGTAGTCGGCATTCTCCTCCCGAGGCTTGCTGCTCGACTCGAGTAGCTCGTTGGCGATCTGCTCGCCCTCCTCAAACCGTCTCATCGCGGCGTAGGTCAGGCCGAGCCCCACCTTCGCATCGACATTGGCGGGGTCCATCGCGAGGGCTCGCTGGTATGCTCGCAGGGCCTCCTCATAGCTTCCCCGCGAACGGTGGAGATCGCCGAGGTAGATCCACGTCCAGTCGAACTCGGGCAGGATCTCGGAAGTTCGTTGCAGCTGAGCGATCGCCGCGCGATACTGCCCGGCTTTTTCGTAAGTGGCCGCTAGTTGAATGAGGGCCCTGGGGTGGAAGGGATCGAGGCGCAGGGCCGCCTGATATTCGGATACGGCCTCGTCGAGTTGGTCACGGTAATAGTAAACATCCCCGAGGCTGTCATGGGCATGGGCGTGGTTCGGATGCAGGAGGAGAACTCGTCTCATCGCTCCCTCCTCCTTATCCCACTCCTCCTTCATTTCATAAACCAGGCCGAGGGCCAAATGGGCTTCCGGCAAGCCCTGGTCGATGCCCAGTGCCTTAAGTGCCGCCTCCTCAGCCTTACGGAGCCAGGTCGCGTTCTCGTCCCAGCTCCTACTGATGAATTGCATATAGCAAACGGAAAGGCCGGCGTACGCCAAGGCATAGTTCGGGTCCAGCTCTAGCGCTTTGAGGTACATCTCGATGGCGGCTCGGTGTCCTGCTCTTGTGTACTGATAGAAAAGATGCCTGCCGCGGGAGTAGTAGTCGTAGGCCTCGATGCTCTGAGTGGGAATGGCCGAGAGCTGGACCTTTTCGGTCTCCGTGAGATTTAATCTGAGAACGTCCGCAATCTTCTCGGAGACCTCGTCCTGGATCTTGAAGACGTCATCCAACTTGCGATCGTAAACTTCCGAACAGAGGTGAAAGCCGTCCGCGGCGTTGATGAGCTGGGCCGTGATGCGGAGGCGATCGCCGAGCTTGCGCACGCTCCCCTCAAGGACGGACCCGACTCCTAATTCCCGCCCTACCTCCCGCGGGTCAATGCCGCTTCCCTTGTAGCGCAGCACGGTGCTGCGGGAGGCGACTTTGAGTTCCCGGATCTTGGAGAGGCGAGTGATGATCTCCTCGGTCATCCCGTCGCTAAAGTACTCGTTCTCCGGATCGGAGCTCATGTTGTGGAACGGGAGGACGGCGATCGACCTCAAGCCGGTGGGGGTTTCCGTGGGCTTGGGCTCACCCGCTTCTTCGCTGGGCACCAGATCGTAGATCCTGACTGGCTCTTTGATGTTACGGAGCTGTCTCTCTCCAAGATCTCGGAACGAGAGGCCTTTGTGGTTGCGGACCTGCTGATAGATCTCGCCGGTAACGTAAACGCCTCCCGGTGGGGCTAGGAGCTGGACGCGGCTGGCGACATTGACCCCGCTTCCGAAGAGGTGCTGGCCCTCTTGCAACAGATCTCCAAGGTGAATGGCGATGCGGACCAGGAGCGGCTGGCGGCCTCCCGCGCGCCGGTTATAGGTAGTTAGCTCATTCTGCAGAGTGACCGCGGCGCGGACGGCGTCCACGGCGCTGCCGAAGGCCGCGAAGAGACCGTCCCCGATGGTGTCGATGATTTCTCCCGAGTACTCTGGGATAGTTTTGCCAGCGATCTGCCGGAATTCACCGAGGAGCCGTAGAGCCTGGGTTTCGCTCTCCTCCATGAGGTGGCTATAGCCCACCATGTCGCAGAAGACGATCGCTGCGAGCCGCCGCTGGGCGTGGGGGGTCTTGTCAGACAACTTCTACTGCTCCGATCTTGCTCGCTCTACTCTAGAGGCTATGCCACCCTCGGGATCTAGAGCGCCCGCGCTGGTTGGCTATTTTGGGCGCCCTCCTGGCGTTGGAAGCATAGCCGATGCTACAGTGCGGATGAAGCGTCAGTCAAGAGGAACGTATTTTTCGTGCTACACCGTAGCCGACGAACATTCTTCAGGATAATTCTATAGTGGAGACATGGCTGAGCGCAATAACTCTGATTAATCCTAAGCGATCTTTCTTCCGGCAAGTCCGTACCGGAGCCGCGCGGAACGATGGGGACGTTGGCTCGACGAGCTGCTTTGACCACTGCGGAGACCTGCTCGACGTTTCCGGGCAGGACGACGATCTCCGGCATCGCCTGTAGGATGGAGCCGTCCTGCTCGTAAACGATGACATCTTCCTTCTCGATCAGGACGTACCGATCATCTACAACCTCCCTCAGCTCACGGATAAGATTTTCTCTGATCATTCACTAATCCTCTTAGCAGCGTATCCAATGGTGAACTGTCATGTCACGCAGATTGACCTGTGAAGAATTGTAGTGCTAAGATCCATTTTTTGCTAAAAGGTCATAAAGGAAACGCTGAAATGGCACGGGTCGCGCTGGAAAATCTGAATAAGACATTTGGTGAAGTTCACGCGGTCAAGGACGTATCTCTCACCATTCAGGACAGGGAGTTCATGGTGTTGGTCGGGCCATCGGGATGCGGCAAAACGACAACTCTTCGAATGGTCGCCGGGCTGGAGGAGATCACCTCGGGAAAGGTCTTCATTGGCGACCGTCTGGTGACCCACCTCCCCCCCAGGGACCGTGACATCGCGATGGTGTTCCAAAATTATGCCCTCTATCCGCACATGACGGTATTCGACAACATGGCCTTCGGCCTAAAAATGCGCAAGTTTTCCAGAGCGGAGATCGATACACGAGTCCGTCAAGCGGCGGAAATTTTAGGGATTCATGACCTGCTGGGGCGAAAGCCGCGTCAACTTTCCGGCGGTCAGCGGCAGCGCGTAGCCGTAGGGCGCGCCATTGTTCGCTACCCTCAGGTCTTTCTTTTCGACGAACCGCTCTCGAACCTTGACGCCAAACTAAGAGTTCAGATGCGGGTCGAGCTTAAGCGCTTGCATGAGCGGCTCCAATCCACGGTGATCTACGTGACCCATGATCAGGTCGAAGCCATGACGCTTGGAGATCGGATCGTCGTGATGAAGGACGGACGCATCCAACAGATGGGCGAACCCCTTCAGGTCTACTCACAGCCGCAAAACAAGTTTGTGGCGGGCTTTCTCGGCTCACCGGCCATGAATTTCATCGACGCCTCCATCTCAGAGGCCGATGGAGATCTTTATGTTGAGACAGCCGGATTCCGAATGCGCGCCCCCGGTGAGCGTTCAAGCCGCTTAAGCTCATACAAGGGGCGGCAGGTTACGCTCGGAATCCGTCCCGAAGACCTACACGAAGCGACTGCGGGCGGCTCCGACAATACATCCTTCGAAGCCTCAGTCGAGGTCGTGGAACCGCTCGGTTCGGAGATCCTTTTGGATGTGCAGATGGGTCATCACTCACTCGTGGCACGGGTAGCCTCTTCGGTCCGTACCAAACGTCACGAGAAAATTCGGCTTGCCTTCGTGACTGACCGGATCCACTTCTTTGATCGCCAGACGGAGGAAGCCATCGCCTGATCTTTCCGCTCCCGTGAACCGTTTTTGTTGGGGGTGCTATAGGTCATTGACTTTCCCGACCCTGTTTTATAGAGTCGGCCCGGTATTTCCCTTCACGTGGGAAGTTGTCCACGGACTTGAACCGGCTTGGAGGGCGCATTTGTTGCCGTCAGAGATCGCAAAGAATCCCTTCGTAATAAACGAAAGGGCCCCCGTTAAGGCCTAGAGGAGGAACATTATGGCTAAAAAAATTGTCGATGACCGCGCGATCACCCGCCGCAAGTTCATCAAGCTTGCCGGGGTGGCCACCGGAATGGCTGCCGGGGCCGGGATTGAGGGCGTCTTAACCTCGCGTCGAGCGCCGGTCTTTGCGCAGGAAAGGTCGCTTCATTTTCTGCTGTGGAAAAACTTCTCGCCGCCGGCGGACGTGGAAATCCTGCGCCAGGGGGACGAGTGGGGCAAGCAAAATAAAGTCAACGTCAAGATCGAACAGATCAATGCCAATGACCTTCCGGCCCGGGCTTCCGCGGCTATAGAGAGCAAACAGGGGCCGGATATCATCCAGTTCTTTCACAACTGGCAGAACCAGTACGGGGA
>WNFH01000217.1_pt1 | contig 35285 bp, 32 predicted proteins | sample 5400411 | NCBI WGS metagenome assembly WNFH01 (sample SAMN13153347, study PRJNA577476) | soil metagenome | isolation source: 200 cm saprolite under Douglas fir tree site 2 hole 3 | place: USA:California | collected 2015-04-18 | reverse complement strand
AGGCAAGCGCGGGGCGATTTAATAGCCGCCACAAGCGGAATTGCAAAGGGCGGCCAGCCCTCGCCGGAGCGCGAGGTGCCTCGCATTTCTCTCCTTTTCAGGGTGGTCGCGCGGGGAATGATGACTTTAAATAGCCCTGGAACAGGTGCAAGGACAGCCAGTAGAGGTTGCTCCTACTTACCCGGTATGCTATACTTGCAATGCATGAAAGGGACCCTGAGCCGTGAGAAGTAGGGAACAGAATGTACCTCAGCAAGATACGAACTGGCCAGCGAGGACGCCCCATGGTGGTTGTGCGCCTGCAGCAGGAGGCGGAGAGACGCAAACGCTATATCGCCCAGATTCCCAGGTGGCGTCATCCCCTGGTCGGCTACATGCTCAGTGTTCCTCTTGTCGGGCTGGGGTTCCTGGCGGCACATCTGGAGAAGCTCCTCATCCATGGCGTTTACTTCCCTAGTTTACCTCTGATACTTCCAATACTGATAGTGGCACTTATCTGGGGTACCGGCCCGGCGTTGCTGTCGGTTCTGCTGGGGACGCTGGTGCTTGACTATTTTTTCCTCCCTCCAGAAGCATTCGGCATCACTAGCTGGGATGGTGTGCTGCGTATTCTGCCCTTTGTCATTTCCGGCATTATCATCGCTATCATTGCCGGCCAGAGGGAAATGGCCCGCCGCCGGGCGCTCTTCGCCGAACAAGAGGTGCGAGAGCATGCCTTCGAGTTGGAGCAGGTCAATCAGCAACTCGAGCAAGCTAACGAATTGAAAGACCGTTTCCTCTCAATGGCATCACACGAGCTGAAGACACCGATCACTTCTATTCGCGGCCAGGCGCAGATCATGCTGCGACGTTTATCGAGGGAGTCAAGGCTGCAAGCCGACCTGCTACCTGTACGAGCTGCTTTGCAGAAGATTGATGAACAGACACGCCGCTTGAATAGTTTAGTCGATGACCTGACGGACCTCGGCAGTATTCGCGCAGGCAAGCTAGAGCTGCGGCCAGGGAACTGTAACCTGGTTGAGATCTGCCGGGACGTGGTTGAGGACCAGCGCGCCACATCAGGTCGCACCATTGAGTTAGAAGCTCCTGACGAGCCGGTAACACTGCGAGCTGACTGCGACCGCCTGGGCCAGGTGATCGTCAACCTGGTGAGCAACGCTATCAAATACTCGCCACAGGACTGCCCTATAGAGGTGAGCGTCAGCCAGCACGATGATGTAGCGGTTATACGGGTACGTGATGCCGGGCCGGGTATTCCCAGGGAGCACCAAGAGCGAATCTTTGAGATGTTTTACCGCGATCCAAAAGCTGGAGCATCTGCGAAAAATGGCCTGGGGATCGGGCTTGCGATATGCAAGGATATCGTCGAACGCCACAATGGCCGTATCTGGTGTGACTCGCTGCCGGGCAACGGCAGCACTTTTGTGGCTGAACTTCCCAAGCGTTAAGCTGCCTGCAGATCATCGATCAGACGCAGCAGGTCGCTCATCTTGAAGGGTTTGCGGAGAATGGGGACATCGGGAAGAGCTGCCTGGACATGCTCTAATTCTTCTTTAACGCCCGCCGTAATGATGATGACAGGAAGCCTACTCAGTGGGATGCTGCGCTGGATGTGTTTAATGGCTTCGAAACCACTCATGCTGCCAGGGAGAAGCAGGTCAACGACGATGACGTCATAGGGGAGCGGGCCGTAGATTTCTGAGTTGGTGAGGAGCCTGTCGATCAGCGGAGTACTACTGGTAAATGTTTGAACGCGGTGTCCTGCCATTTCCAGTGCAATGGTCATATAATCCAGGATGGCCGGATTGTCCTCCAGTACTCCTATGTTCATAGGTTCTTCGATAGCCTTCTCTTGACTTCGTGCAGAATCTAGATTGATTATCCTCTATCTGTCAATATGATTTATTTTTTGTGGATTTTATCGTTCGCTTATTGTACATGCTGATCTACGTCGGGGAGAGAGTTCCTCTTCAAGGCAAAATTAAAACCTCCTGAGCGTGGAACGTTCAGGAGGTTTTGGCAGGGGCGAGAGGACTTGAACCCCCAACAACCCGTGCGAAGCCCTCTGTTGGCCGATTCGTATTGATGAGCCAACTATGTTCTTCCCGAACTGAACGGGCGCCTTTCAGCGCATTCAGCTCTCCAGAAGCCTTTTTTAGGCTTCCTGTATCCCTTCCCCGTGTCTCAAGCGTTACCTTAAGCATTTGAGTACTATGGATACTCCGTCGCCATGTATCCTAAGATGTTTAGGCGATCCCCAGGTTATACATTTGCTCTGGTCCGAGTTTAGGTGCCTCGTTCGCCGTCTTTGTTCTCCTGCGGAGATAGGCCTGCGGGAGAAGCGTTTACCAACCCTCCAAATTTACGATTGGCAATCCCACAAACTTACGGCTAAGGTTCAGGCAATCCAGCTTTCACCATGCCCGGCCTAGCTGCCTGACACCGAAATGCCAGACTTTTCGACCATGCTACTGTCCCCTGCACCTTTTCAGGATATTGGGTAAGGTCGTGCTTTAACCACTACCGCTTCAGTGATGTTGCGCATCCGCAACAAGAGCACATGTACCTCTCTAGGCGCAATTCCATTTGGAGACGGGTGCTCTGCCAATTGAGCTACGCCCCTACAGATGTGCCATGATGATAGCAGAGCGAGAAAGATTTGTCAAGGCCATAGGCGGGCGTTCCCGGCATTCCGTGCGCCTTAATTCGCAAAGTAACTAATGGTCAATTTCTCTCTTGCAGGTCACCATTAATTGTCCTGCGCTGTTCTAGGAAGCGTTCATAATCGACAATTTTAATGCGATATTCTTTCCCGACCCGATAGGCAGGAAGTTTTTTCTGGCGTATCCAACCACGAACAGTATCTTCTGCAACACTCAAGTCGCGTGCTATGTCTTCAACTGTCAAAAAACGTGCTTCCAAGACGCACCTTACCTTGTTTTTAGGCATTATAACCCGTTAAGAAATAAACGTCAATTAGCCTTGACTTCCAGCCATCAAAGCATGTATACTGATATATATCAATGTATTCAAGCACACTATAAGAAAGCAGCTATATAGCAATATGAATGGCTATATCTCTTGTTGATCTGGGAGAGCAGCATTCCAGAGTAAAGGAGGAGTTGATTATGAGTGACACATCGCAAAGAGGCCTGATGAGCCATACTGCTATTTTGAACCGGCTGGTGCAGTTGGAGTTTGAGGTGCTGCTGCCCTGGGCCGATCATTTGGGCTATGATCTGGCTTATTATGTCGTTGAGGAACACAGAAATTTTGGATTCTTCGTTCACCGAGAAGCGCGACTTGTACGTATTCAGTGTAAAACAGGGCGGCTGGTAAAAGATGGTAGCTGCTTTGAGTTTAGTACAGTCTCTGTCTCAGCAGGGAAACGCGGTAATTTGAAGAAGGGGTACGTGGGAAAGGCCGAGTATTTTGCGGTGTACTTGCCTGATAATGGAAAGGTCTACATGATAGCAGTCAACGAGGCTCCAAGAAGCACTGATATGACGTTGCGGTTCAAGAGCGCGGGGCTGGTACGCGGGAACCATAAGAAGACGTATACTGTACCCTATGAGGAAATCAACGACCCTCGATTCCATTGGGCAGAGGATTACGAGATTTAGGATGGGCGGAGAGGGTGGGAGTCGAACCCACGGAAGAGTTTCCCCTTCACCTATTTAGCAAACAGGCGCACTAGGCCACTATGCGACCTCTCCGTATGACTGCGAATGTATTATGCCATAGATGGGTACGCCTGTCAATCTCTTTTTCGGAGCCTGTGAGTCAGTGCTGAATCTGCATACTATGCAGCGCTGTTAGCATATCCTGCGCGAAGAAGCGACCCATCAAATTCCGGCAGGTACATCTGATGCAAGTTAAAAAGAATAAGTAAGAGAAGAGGACTTTAACTCCCTCTCCCATTCGCGTAGTACAACCACATGCAGGCCTGGTGAACTGAGCGTGATTTTCATATGTTCTACAACTCACGTCAACAGGGAAGGAAAGGAAAAATGAAAAAAAATACGGCGCAAATGCGCCACAGTTGCGCCATATCTGGCAGAAAGCAAACGCGAGTGCTAATTCGCCATCACAGTCCGGTTACAAGCGTTACAAGTGACACAAGTGATACAAGTGATACAAATGATACAAATGTTACAACACTTCCTCTGCGTCCGGGCATGCTCAACACGTTCACCCATCTCTAGCGATCTTCGTTCTTTTGCTCCCCTACAGCCTGGCTTTTCTGGCTATACTGCCTGATCATTTCTTGTAAAGAAGGGTCGTTGAGATCAGAGCCTGCCTGAGAGGAGTTCCGCTCATCGTAGGCACCCGCTTGCGAGTCGCTGGGGCTCATAGCTTGCAATCTGACTGGCAAGCCAGTCAGAGGTTTTGCAGGCGCATCAGTAGTCCAGGCGTAGCTAGCAGGGCTGGTGGATGGGAACTGGCCAGGGGAGCCGTAATTGTTGGCCGGAGCAACAAAGGCCGTAGGAGGACTGCTAGCATTGGATGAGTTGGTTGTTGGGGCAAAGCCACTGTTCGCAGCAAAATAACCATCGTTGGTTGGAGCGAAGCTGCCAGTAGTGCTATTGGGTTGGGCAAAAGTACCTGTGTTAGGAGCCGGAGCAGACCATCCGCTGCCCGGCGCGGGATTCCAGGCCGAAGTGACAGCATCGTGTCCCCAGGATGACGGATTTGTGGGTGCCAAACTGTTGGTGCCATCGTACTGAAAGCTGCCGTTTGCGTAGGCATTGCCCGGCAGGGAATCGGTCCGCACTCGACTCCAGGGACCGGCTCCGCTCGAGGGCAACTTCGATGAACTCACTGGCAGCAATTTTTTGCGCAGGAAGTGCCACCCGGTGAGGAGAACGGAGATTGTCGCGATGCAAGCTGCTAAGCCAATGCCTAGAGCAAGCACTGGGAAACCGCTGCTCTGCTGGTCTTGTGAGGTATTTTGTGCGCTGCCGGTCGATGAAGTGGGTGGTGTTTGACTCGAGCTTGAATCCTGTGTAGCAGCCGCTGTAACGGTTGCAGTTGTGCCATGTGTGGCACTGGCAGTCGCGGTAGATGTGGACGTAGGAGATGATGACAGGGTGGCAGTGGAGGTTGGTGAGGTAGTTGATGCTGGCGAGGCGGTGGAAGTTGCTGAGGCTTTTGGCGTTGGTGAAGGGGTAGGAGAGGGAGTAGAGGTTCTAGTAGAGGTAGGAGAGGGAGTAGAGGTCGTGGTGGGGGTAGGAGTGCTCGTCGTAGTGGAGGTAGGAGAGGGAGTAGAGGTCGCGGTGGGGGTAGGAGTGCTCGTCGTAGTTGTAGTGGTCGTAGGGGTCGCAGTAGAGGTCGTGGAGGCAGTGGGAGACAGTGTATTCGTCGTGGTTGGGGTACGGGCATCTTTGGGGGACGAGTTACCCAATGTAGCTGATGTTGTGTATGAAGCCGAGGGAGCAGCGAGAGCACGCGAGCTGTTAAGAACAACAAGCAACCCGGCGAGCGAAAATAAGAGCAATGTAATTGAAAGTACTCCTGCAAAAGCCCATGTTGCAGTTAGCTTGTTACACATACAGAAATTCAATCGCCGGGTCTTATACGAACCTGCATCCAGGTTATTTTTCATCTTCGCATCCTTCGACAGGCTTGATAGCAACTCACAAGGTATTACGCGTTACTGGCGAGATGGTGGCCTTTCATCCCCGTGCTGTCCTGGCACGGCAAACAAACCTATCTGAGCCTGTCTTTTCATGGCCTCTAACGTGGGATCATACGGAGCCAGTACGGGTTTGCCGGCATCAACGCTTCCTCCAACGGATTGTTGCAGCAGTTGCGTATAAGGCGTGAATGGCAATGGTTTTGATGAAGGCGGCGCTGCTTTGGTGCCTCCATGTGGTGCCCCATTATTCGTCGAAACCGCCTGCCCACCATTCACAGGTGGTGCTACCCAGGCGGAGGCGGGTGAGAACTGTCCAGGCATACCGTTCCCCAAAGGTGGGCTAGCACTCAGCCCATTCTGCCAGGGCGATACACCATTCGTGTTGAGTCCGACTGCAGGAGTTGCTCGCCTGATCATTTTCTTGGAGCGCGCTTTTTTGTGCCTGATCAGCAAAACAATTGCGAGTAGAGCGATCAGAAGAACCAGGGAGCCAATGACTCCTGCGATAAGCAATACACTGCCTGGTTGATTTAGAGGGGTAGTCCCACCCGTGTTGCTTGAATCATTGGAAGTTGTATTTAAAACCGGTGTCTGGCTTGTGATGGGATTCTGAGTCGCTGCTGGTGTCGTGGATCCGACAGTTGGTGTAGTACCCTTAGTTGCGGCAGCCGTAGGAGAGAGCGTTGGAGTAGTATAGGTAAATGGCGCTGAAGCACTAAGCACTGGTGGCTGACTTCCTCCAACAACGGCTTCAATCATGTATGAACCACCTGGCAGTGCCGTAGCGGGCACTGTAAATGTTCGCAATATACTCCCCTTTGCTGTCTCCCAGAACAGTTGTACCGCAGTTCCCGCCGGGAAAAAGTTCGCTCCCGTGATTGTTGCCTGCTGCCCCGCTGTCAGTGTCGTAGGGGTGATGGAGATTTGCGGCACTGAACCCTGTGCTGTAGCAGGTGTTGCGGTAAAGAACAATGCTGCAAGGGACAGCAGCATTGCGGCAACAATCGGAATACTACTTGTAAACCTCGCACCGTGTTTCATGACGCAATTCCTTAGCTACGTGCTTTATTGGCGGCAAACACGTAAAGGCCACCATCGCGGTCGCCTGATATATTCCCCCATAGCCCAAGTGTAAGAAGGATGAGTTTCTACGTCAAGGCAGGGGTAAATATGTACTACCTTTCCGACCGGCTGAACGAAGTTAGGACGCAGTCCGTTGCCGGTCGGAATAAGATCGAGTACTACCTCCGAAAATCATCCAAAAGCCCGTTTATTGGGAATAGATGTGTGCGGGACCATTATAGGGCAACCAGCGACAAGGATTTATTTTTCGGTTGCCCGGGTGTTGGATGGGTGCGAAGATATATCTGTAGTGAAAGAAACATCCTATGCAGACAGATACCTGGTTGACCGAGGAGGCCGCTTACCCCGAGCAATGCCCTTTATGTAGCCGACCATTGAAAAATGGATCAACCACTTGCTATGCCTGTGGCTTCACAATGAATCCTCCCGAGGGTTCGTCAGTATGGATTGATCCTGCTGTCTATGAATCCCCCCTGCCTTCATCAGAGGGAGAGCCTTCGCAGGACAAGCAGCAAATCGAAGGGCGCTATCTTGGGATCTTGCCACAGCCAAAACGGCAGCGCAATCCACTTACTCCCATTCCAGCGCGTGCTTCTGCGCAATCGGCCAATGCTGCACCCGGCTCAGTCGTGATGCCGAATCGAGTTGGTAAAGGCCAGAAAAACTCCACGGCTGGCAAAACAAAACAACGGCAAGGTCCAATACATTCTGGAGTGGAGAGCTCGACGCTCGTCAATACTCAGAGAACCTCACCCGTCTGGCAACATGAATCGCCTAATTTTCAGGCTGAGAGCAGCCTGCCGGCGCTCTCGCTATTGGTGTCTGAAACGCCTACGCAGCCCGAAGTGGAAGCGGGTGCCAAGACGACACGCCGACTGCCTCGCGTTGACGAGATTGACACTGTCCCTCCTCAGCCCTCCAGGATGCTGGTTCCTGTCACCTCTCAATCAAATGTGGTGGCCTTGAGTGGACCGGGCAGAACGAGTATCGATTCCCAGCAGACCAAAGGCAGTGATCCAGTTTCATGGACAGCGGGTGCGGCATCCCAATCATCCTATGCACAATTGATTTCCGCGCGTGGAAAGCGCAAGAAGAGCCCGCATGGGATTTCGCTCAATCCACTTGATCGCGTGCGCTGGTGGCTTTTACGACCTGGACGTATCGAATTTGTATTATGGCTGGGGGGCACAATTCTACTTGTTAGTGTTACCTGCGCGCTTTTGCTGGTAACCGCGTTTAGTTTTGATTGGTTTGCTCCTAAATCAGCAGGTATAACATCCTCAAGCATTTCCGGAACCGCTACGCAGGCGCGACAGGCGACAACGACAGTATCCACGGCTCAACATACAGGATCGCAGAAGAGCAAGCAAGTTCCTGTCCCCGTGAGCAATGGAACACAGAACACCCCGGTGCCCACTGCACCCCCAGGAGTAACGCCGACGGCAACTCTTATTAATACAGGTCCTCAACCCACAGCAGTCGTAAAAACACCAGTCGCCGTCACTCCTACTCCCGGTAGCACACCGACACCGACACCGACAGTGGGAACGACACCGACACCGACAGTGGGAACGACGCCGACGCCGACGCCGACAGCGGGAACGACGCCGACGCCGACACCGACAGCGGCAGCGGCTGGAGCTACTCCAGGATCGACACCCCCTGCCGCAGGAGGCTCTACACTGGGCAGTGACCTGATGCAGAGCGGGATTCCTCCCCTGGATACGCGATTTAGGAGCATCAACCCGTTGGTATGGTTGGTAGTGGCTTGCTACACCCTCTCTATGATGCTCCTGGGGCTTGCAGGAGTCTTGCATAAACGTCATGGGTAACGTGGGTGGCCGGGTAAACCCCGAAGTGGCTGCATAGCGTCAATGGCTGGCCGGAAAGCAGGATGACCGGGCATCGCTTGATGATCAACGTCTACATGTGCGACTAACCGGCTTTCATGACCCTTTTAGAGTCAGAACAATGATACCTTTTACTCTTGGTGTAATGTTGCGGGCACAAGATAATACACAAGATAATAATTTTACTGAAGCCGGTAGTTATGCATCGCCAGATTGAAAACTTAAAACGGCTGGAGTTGAAATAATTAGAGGAAGTAAATCGAATGGTGAATCGAAAGAAACTTATTCTAGGCCTGGTATCTCTGGGGACGCTGATTGGCAGTTTCCTTCTATCATTTGGTATCGTAGGACATGATCTGCACTCAACCCACGCTCAGCAGGCGAGTGGAGTAACTTTGCAGGAGTTCTATATCCCGAGTAGCTTAGATCCGTGGGGAACGGCTTTCGATAGCAACGGTAATGCCTGGTTGGCTATCCCTGGGTGCGATCCTTCACCCACCTGTAACCCCAATACACCTCCTGGTGAGATTGCTGTATTTAATCCGGCGAATTCAAATTGGATCAAAACCTATCAATTGCCCTCCGGTTATGCTCAGCCTCTCTTTCTGGCGTTTGATGCGCAAGGGAATGTGTGGTTTGCTATGCCTATGGATAACTCTATCGGTATGCTTAATCCAGCCGCTGACACCTTCCAGCAGTGGGCTGTACCTACGGCGAATGCAGGCCCTTGGGATATAGTAGTAGACCACAATGGAAAGATCTGGTTTACGGAACACTATACCAACAAGATTGGCCGTTTCGATCCAGCCACGCACACATTCATGGAGGTGGCTACGCCCGCGTCGAATAGCCAACCATATGGTATTACGGTAGATGCTTCCAACAATGTGTGGTTCGCGGAAAACAATTCGTCGGTTGCGCTGATCGGCGAATACACCTCGGGCGGCCAGTTGCAGGAGTATAAGATTCGCAACACTTCATCAAATGGGTTAACACCTCATATGATAACAGTAGATCCCAACGGCAATATCTGGTGGACTGAGGGGTGGACAGGTATGATAGGCAAGCTAAATGTTTCACAAGCCGTCCCCGGAACCAATCAAGGCGTGACCGAATATGCCTATACTCCACCTTGCACTACTTGTGGCGAACACACATCGGGCATTAGCTTTGATAGCAACGGGCTGATCTGGTTCGACGATTCGCTGCAAGACATCTTCGGATCGTTCCCGGATAGCGGCAGCGGCTCATTCTCGCTTTACAATGTGCCGACCTCAAATGGCCATCCGAACGATGGCTTGAATGTCGATGGGCAGAATCGTATCTGGTTTGATGAAGAGTTTGCCAATAAACTAGCTAAGGCCGTTCAGACCATCGCGCCCACACCTACTCCAACGAGCGGTTCGTCACCAACACCTACAAACACAGTCTTACCGTCTCCTACCCCGACGCTTTCTCCAACGGTCTCACCTACACCGGGAACGACACTGGCGCAGGATAATTTCCAGCGGGCGAATCAGACCCATTGGGGTAAGGCTTCAGATGGTCTAACCTGGGGAGGTGACGCCAATAGTGTAAATGTTTTTTCCATCTCCGCGAACACCGGGCAGGTCGCTAATGGCAGCACCAACTATAGCGCGGTGCTTGGGCCAGTCGCGACAAATGCCGAGATCTTGTTTAGTGGCTCGATAAGCAAATTCAGCAATACCAATATCGGGGCGGTCTTACGCTGGACGGATGGCAATAACTGGTATAAGGCCTATATTGACGGCAGCAACCTGGTCGTGCAAAAAAAGGTAAAGGGTTCGGCCACTATCCTGGGGACAGCTTCATTTACTGCCGCTGCTGGAACGTCGTATACCTTGCGTTTCAGCGTGAGCGGCTCGACACTTTCTGCCAAAGTCTGGCAGACTGGCAGCCCTGAACCAGCAAACTGGATGGTTACGGTGACGGATAGCGCGCTCCAATCAGGGTATTGCGGCTTGCGTATGCTTGTCCAAAACAGCGCAGTCGCGACATATACCTCCTTTATCGCTATATCCCAGTAGTGGTTGCTCTAGAAGGCTGTCAAGAATCTTCTTGAAGTGGTGTTCCAGGCAAGACCGATTGCCTGGAACACCACTTCTTTCAACATCATCGCCTTTTCCATAGACTTGTATGTCTCCTCGTGGTACAATGCCTTGCAACTGGGCGTTGGAATGGGTCGCACTTCTATACTCCTAAAATGAACAAGGAGAACATACATGCCACGAGGACGCAAAGGGCCTCCACAAGATAGCATAGATAGTATTTTGCTGGCATTGAGCCGCCGCACCGATATCGATTCGGATACGCTTTCGCATTATTTTGATCGCCTGGATGAAGAATGGGCGGATGGAGCACGGGATAAGGTACTGCACCTGCTTCGCACGAACGATGTTACTGCGCATGCCGCCGCCGTGTTGATTCTTTCCGAACTGGCTACTGATTTTGACCTGGAAGAGCTGGAAGACCTGGTAGCAGATCCAACCGTTGGGGATATGGCAAAACTTACACTGGCTCCCGTGCTTAAAGAGCTAGGCTCAGAAATGGCCGACGATGGCATTATCGAATACCTGAACGATCCTGAAACTGCGATGCTGCAAATGCAGATCCGCTTGCTCGAGATGGTGGGACAGAGCGAGATTGGTGTGGAATCGGTGCTCGAAGATACCCTCACTATGCCAATGGAACGCCGCCTGGGTTTCATTAACTGGCTGGGGAGTAGCCAGGACCCACGGGCCGCCAAACTACTTATTCCTTTGCTTGAGAATCAATCAAGCAAAGTCGTGGCGGCGACGATTGATGCACTAGAGCAATTAGGCGCTGCTGCCGCGCAGCAAACGATACCTGCTTTGAATTACCTGCTTACCAACAGCTCGAATCGCCAATTAAAACAGCAAGCACGGACTGCCCTGGGACGCTTGACTATGCAATCGGTGCCTGGCATGGAAGATTCTGCCATGCAACAGACTATGCAGGAGCCACAACCTCTCTACGAGGCGCGAGTGAGTTTCGTTGATGGATCGGGCGCTCAGATGATTATGCTGTCCTGGATGCGTAGCGATGGATTGCTCAAAGGGGTAAATGTACTTTACCGAGATGACTGGGGTATCAAGGATTGCTATGGGACCGATGAGATGGAGGTAGATCGCTGGACGGAGCTTGTGGAGAGCATGGAGGAACAGGGGTTTGGCAGTTTTAAAGTTTCGCTGGACTACTGCCGCGCATTAATTGCTGATGCTCGTGTTTTGAATAAACGCACACGCCATAAGTTGCCTGTCGCCTATGCTGTTTGGCGGCCTCTCATCGAGGGTAGTGAATCTTCAAAGGTGGGAACTCCTTCAATCATGCTGGAGTCTGTTCCTTTTAACCAGGCTCTTGCTCAGTTAGCTCAGCGTGGGGATGAGCTACTGCAGTTGCCAGAATTTGAATCCTGGACATTCGAGCCGTTTGCAAGTATAGAGCCATATGTCCATCCCTACATCGGGTCTTTTCTCTCCCCTATCAATTCCTCAAAAGGGCGTAAGCGTAGAGGGGGACAGAGCATGGAGGAGCAGAAGACAAACCAGGAAGCAATAGTGAGCGAAGTACTTGAGAAGGTCGTGGATGATAAGTGGCGCCTGCTGTATGAGGCTCGTTTACGCCGGCAGGGAGCACTCTACAAGTTCGTGGAACGTGCTGATGATGCATTGCTGGTAAGCGCTGTTGCCGCTGCACTTCGTCCCGATTCCGGCCTAGCGGTGCAAGAGCAACCTTTCATGCGAGCTTTCATGCACCGTTCACTTGGAAATGGCCTGCTGCGTATGATGGCCGAGGCTCTGGAGGGAGGCCCATTAGGCTCTCTATCGCTGAATCTTTTCTCCGAAAAAGATGATGATTACTTTTAGGTGAGGCGAACAGAGGCCATGTTCGCCGCCCCCTTATACCTGTAAAGGCATCTGCAAATTGTCTTTGCTTGTCACACTACCAAACCGGGTTCAAAACCAGCCCAGTGATCAGCTTCGGGTAAAAGTATGTGGATTTCTGTGGCATGCGATCATTCGCCTTCGCTACATTGCAGATCTGCCTCACTCGCGTAGCATTCAGTAAGAGTGCAGCTTGCGCCTCACCCTTTCGTACCGCTTCTAACGCCTGTTGCGCGTCCCTGGTATAGCGAATGTGGCTCCCTGCTGTTATATCCTCTCTCCTTAGCCCAAGTAGCGACTCCAATACTAGTGTATGTGCCATCGCTACATCCAGTTCATTCCAGGCATCTGAATGCCCGCTCTCCGCCATGCGCGCCCTTCCAGCATCATTCAGACTCAGTAACCAGCTCTGCGCGGGTGTGGTGATAACAAACGATGGCCTTGTTGCATCTACCTGTGCGAGCCGTAAAAATGCCTCTTGCGCGTTTTCTATCGCTCCTAACTCGTACACCGTAAAATACTGTGTCAACTGCTGGCTTGTCAGCAAACTGAGCGCGTCCCGGCTCAGGCCAAAGAGTAAGCGGTGCGTTGGTAATACCAGCAGACCTGGATCGTCTACATCGGTCAGGGCCATCAGTACGAAATTGGCAGCGTCTTGAGGGTCTAGCTGTCGACGCGTTTCACGCACCTCTTCGCGGTAGTTTAGCGCCGTTTCGTAGCGATGATGTCCATCGGCAATATACAGTTGACGCTCAGAGAAGAAGTTTTGGAGCAGTTCAATTTGTTTCTCATCGGTGATAGGATTCAGGCGGTGTTCTTCATTCGCCTCGTCGGTGATCTGTACCTCGGGGTTAGCAGCATAGAGGTTGAGCAATCTGCGTATCCGGCCCTGAGGATCATCAAACAGACTCATAATCGGACTGAAGTTTGTAGCACATGCTCGTAACAGCTGCAGGCGATCATCTTTCGGTTTAGCCATTGTATGTTCATGTGGCAACACGACTCGTGCGCTCCAAGATTCCAGACGCACCCGCGCCAGCAAGCTAGTACGTGTATAGGTCTGACCGTTGTGAGTAAAAATTTGCTGGTACATGTAGTAAGAGGGGACGGCATCCTGTTGCAAAATAGAACTTGCACGCCACTCAGCATATGTTGAAGCTGCCCGTGTGTAGCGATTATTGAGCGTTGTATCTCCAGGCTTCTCCATGCCCAGTTCGAGACGAATACTATTATAAGGGCTACGGGCGTAATATCGTGCCTGGGCTTCCTCTGAGATCACATCGTAGGGTGGCGTCACAACCTGTGCCAGATCACCTACAACTTCGCTGGCATAGCGTATTGCGCGTAGGAGTTGAACATCGGCCATAATCAGGTATTCCTTTACTTTCGATGATTTTTGGGTTGATATAACTGGTACTCATTCTACCACGCATGGGAGGATTTTATGTTGTCAGCTTGACCTTGGAGGATCCCCAGCAATCTCTCCTTTTTCCGGAGAAATAGAAAATTTGTTCCAAATAATCTTGACAACCCCGCCTCTTCTGTGGTAACATTTGTCTTGTTAGAACAAAAGTTCAAAACTACATATGCTCTCTCAACCCCTATCTGCCCTCTTTTTAACCTCTCGCTGGCGGTCGGGTGAAATCCCCCTCTCCCCCTCCCGACCGCTGTGGTGGGAGAGGCAGGTTTTCTCCTTTTCCATCACTGCTCATACATTGTGTTATCCACAAGTCCCGCTAAGCAGACTTTTGATTGACATATAGTTATATAGCAGGTAGACTTTTGCAAGGGAAAACACTGCTTGACGCTAATCCCTTCTATTGCTAGAATAGTGATGTTATTGAAGCTTTGGCCGATGTGCGAAAGGTACTTGCATCAATGGATCCAATGGTAGTGGAATATATCGGAATTGTTGTAGCCGCTCTGATCCTTGGTTGGGCTGTCGTGGAGTTGAACAGGAGGTACTTTCGCCAGAGGAAGCAGGATGTGAAGGCGCTGAATACCTGGATCAAGATCGATTCCACTCGAGCAAGTGATGTAAATGTAGATGAATTATTGCCAGGCGAAGACAGCGATAGCGAGCGGGAAGATGCGCCTGAGCCGGATATACATACGCGGGCGCAGCAAAATGGACATTATTCAGAGAGCACGAAGTCGTTGTGATTGTAGAAAACGACTATCCTCAGTCGTTGTGCTCCTCGAATATGCGTGTTACTTCTGCTAGCACATCGTGTACATCGAGTTCTGATAGACTGTGAGGTTCTGCTGGTGCGTCCGTTTTGATGCCTTCCGCTGTCTCTTGCGCCCCTTCAATTTCCTGGAGAAAATCTTGTTCGCACGCATCCAGCGCTTGCTGAGTGGTAAGATTACCGTAGATGATGCGGGGGATCAGACTATGATACATTGCCACCGTCTGCATCATTGCCTTAAAAACAAGTTGAAACTGCTCCTTTGTGATGCTACCGTTAGCAAGCGGCACTGCCTCCTCCAAACGCACCTCGCCGTCGTCTAAATCGACACCGAATTTCCCTATAGCGATGCGATAGTTGACGGCCAGCAAGGCTTCAAGGCATTCCAGGCGCTTCTTCGTAGTGACTGTACTGATATGGGGAACGATCAGCATTAACTTCCGTATCTCATCATTCTGCTGAACGCTGAGAATCATCCGCCACTGCTCATTGGTCCCATGAAAGGCGAGTTCGATAAACTCCTGCTGCTGATCTACATTGCCGATATGCAATCCCATGTGGGCCAGGTAGTCCAAAAGTTGGGGAATACCGAAACTATCGGCCATGCAATGCTCCTTCTGTAGTAACTAACAGTTGGCCGGTGAGATCGAGGGGCGATTATGGTACATGAACAACATTACCACTATCTTGCAGTATACCATATTTTGTTCTGTTTATGGTGAAACAAACGTGCTCACATTGGCGTCCAAGCAGAAGACCCAGGCCTTCTGCTTCATGAATCAGTGTCCAGAGGCAGCCCTCGATCAATCCAGCATTTCGCCTTGAATAAGGGCCTGGCTATTACTCTCTACATTGGCCCCGATGCCTTTGCGCAGCATGGGTACTTTGTCGAGCGCTTCCCAGGGTGCATCGATATCGGTGCGGCCAAAATGACCGAATGCAGCGGTGGGCTGGTAGATGGGGCGACGCAGATTCAGTGTCTGGATAATGCCAGCCGGGCGCAGGTCGAAATGCTCATTGATCAATCGGATGATCTCCTCGTCTGAGACTTTGCCTGTACCGAATGTATCTACGAAGAGCGAGAGTGGGCGGGCTACACCGATTGCATAAGAAACCTGCAATTCCAGGCGGTCGGCCAGGCCAGCGGCCACGATATTTTTAGCAATGTAGCGTGTCGCGTAGGAAGCCGAGCGGTCTACCTTGGTTGGGTCTTTGCCGCTGAAAGCGCCACCCCCGTGTCGAGCCATGCCACCGTAGGTATCAACGATGATCTTACGCCCGGTAAGTCCTGCATCGCCCATTGGGCCACCGGTGACGAAACGCCCGGTAGGGTTTACAAGAACCTTTGTATGCCCATCGAGCAGGTGTGCCGGGATAACTGGCTTAATGATATGGTCGAGTACGTCCTGGCGTATCTGCTCATGATCAACGTACTCAGCGTGCTGCGCCGAGACGACAATTGTATCGACGCGCACGGGACGGCCGTACTCGTATTGTACAGTTACCTGGCTCTTCCCATCGGGGCGCAGATAGGCCATAGGGCCAATACCACCCCAGGATCTCCTGCGTACCTGTGAGAGTTGACGAACGAGTTTATGGGCCAGGCTAATTGGCAGCGGCATGTACTCAGGGGTCTCGTTGCAGGCGAAACCGATCATCATACCCTGGTCGCCAGCGCCAATACGCTCTAACTCATCATCGCTCAGGTGTACCACGCCGCTTTTTAACTCCAGCGAATGACTGACGCCCATATCGATATCTGGCGATTGCTTCCCGATAGAAGTCACGACGCCGCATGTCCGGTAGTCGAAGCCATAATCTGCGTTGATATACCCCACCTGCTCGATAGTTTTGCGCACGACCGCGGGCATGTCGATCCAGGCTGATGTCGTAATTTCGCCTGCGACGAGTACCAGCCCTGTTGTCGTGGCTGTTTCACAGGCTACGCGAGCCATAGGGTCTTGCGCTAAAATCGCGTCGAGCACACTATCCGAAATCTGGTCGCACAGTTTGTCGGGATGTCCTTCAGTTACCGATTCGCTTGTAAAAAACGCTTTCGGGTTTTTCATAAAATTGCTCATGATTAATCTCCTTTCTTAGACAAGGAAAAAACACTCTGGTCAGGGACGCCGGCCGATGGAAGTATGGGGGGTATGCAGGATACGAAAAAACCCCTGGATTGCAGGGGTTTTAGAGTTGTGGCTCATTCCCCTCATCTTGCGGATCGCTCCGCCGGAATTGGCACCCTTCCTGCGACTTAGGCAGGCGGGTTGCCGGGCTTCACAGGGCCGTTTCCCTCCACCTCTCTTGATGAGAGCAGATAATGCTGTGCATCTTTGGTTGTACAGGTGCTAGCGGTTCATTGATTTATCTGTAGTATAACGAGGAAACCACTCGCGTGTCAAGGATTCATTCCGACCACGTGGAGGTCCTGGGGAATAGGAATCAGACGCAATGTGTTATCCTGCATAGGATTTTCCTGGCAGGGTGGATTTTGTAGCCCCCTTGCCAACATGTGCTATCCTATGGTTTGAGATAAACTACTCATTTACTTGAGTAAAGTCGGATATCGCGCGGACCAATAGAAGCCAGCTATATCTTGACAAAATAAGAGAATCAGGTAGGTTCGATGGCGAAAAAACTTGTAATTGTAGAGTCACCGGCGAAAGCCAAAACAATCGAAAAATTTCTAGGGCGTGACTTTGAAGTGCGTGCGTCCATGGGGCATATTATAGATCTGCCAAAGAAGGGTCTTGGTGTAAACACACGCAAAGATTTTACCCCGAAGTATGAAGTCATTGAGAAAAAAGATAGGTTGATTGATGAACTGAAAGCTGCTTCCAGGCGTGCTGATGAGGTATTCCTGGCCCCGGACCCTGATCGTGAAGGCGAGTTTATTGCGTGGTCTTTGAAAGAGACGCTTGGACTAAAGAATCCTCGTCGAGCGGTCTTCAACGAAATCACCAAGGGAGCGGTTCAACAAGCGATTAACAAACCTCGCGACATTAATGAGGATCTTTTTAATGCACAACAGGCGCGTCGTGTATTGGACCGGCTCGTCGGTTATAAGATTAGTCCATTGCTCTGGCGGCGTATTCAGTCAGGCACAAGCGCCGGACGCGTCCAATCGGTTGCACTGCGATTGATCTGTGATCGAGAGACCGAGATTCGCGCTTTTATCCCAGAAGAGTACTGGAGTATTACGGCTTTGCTCAGTAAGCACGGCCAAAAAGAGCGTTTCGAAGCGAATCTGATCACACGTCTCAAAGATATAGCCGAATTCAACGGCGCGGAGGGCGCTTCTGAAGCTGAGGAACAGGCGATTGCCTTGGCATTGTCTAACGGGCAAAATGGCGCGAAAAAACCGCGAGGTCGTATCAAAATCTCTTCTCAGGTAGAGGCAGATGCGATTCTGGGGGAGTTGCAGGGTGCTGTATACACGGTGCTAAAGGTGGAAGAGAAAGAGCAACGCCGCCAACCTCTAGCGCCCTATACCACCAGTACCATGCAACAGGATGCTTCGTCACGGCTCTACTTTAAACCCAAAAAGACAATGAGCCTGGCTCAGGGGCTCTACGAGGGGATTGAACTCGGTGAGCGTGGCCAGCAGGGTCTGATTACCTACATGCGTACGGACTCCACCCGCGTCTCTGATGAAGCGCAGGCGAGTGTGAAGGCGTATATCGCGGGGGAATTTGGTCAACCCTATGTTGGGCAGGGACGTACGACGAAGGCCAAGGCAACCACGCAGGACGCGCACGAGGCGATTCGTCCAACGGATGTCACGTTGACACCCAAGGTTGTCAAGTCGTATCTTTCCCCCGACCAGTTTAAGCTCTACAACCTGATCTGGCGGCGTTTTGTGGCCAGTTTTATGACGCCCGCCGTCTTTGATACGGTACGTGTGGACATCGTCGCGGGGCAGTATGTTTTTCGTGCTACCGGGTCTCATCTCAAATTCCCGGGCTTTTACGCGGTATGGCAGCGGGAGGAAGAAGAGAAAATGCTTCCTGAGCTAGGTGCGGGCGAGGTACTTGACTTGCACGACTTAAAACCAGAGCAACATTTCACCCAACCCCCCCCGCGTTATACCGAGGCGAGCTTAATCAAGGAGCTTGAAGAGCAGGGTATTGGTCGTCCCAGCACCTATGTACCAATTATCAGCACCATCCAGGACCGTGGCTATGTTGACCAGGAACAGCGGCGTTTTGTACCAACCTGGCTGGGCATCACGGTCAACGAAGTCATGAAGAAGCATTTCCCTGAGATCGTAGATACTGGTTTTACGGCTGCGATGGAACGCAAATTGGACGAAGTTGAAGAGGGGCGGCAATCATGGACGGAGTTCCTACATAGCTTCTATGGTGATTTCAAGGTTGCCATGGATAAGGCCGAAGCGGAGATGGGCCGTGTGCAGAAGCCAGTAGAGGAGATAGATGAAGTCTGCCCCGAATGCGGGCGCAACCTGGTTATACGTACGGGTCGTTTTGGGCGCTTTATCTCCTGTTCAGGTTTTCCAGAGTGCCGTTATCGCCGCTCTTTTGTGAATAAAACCGGTGTGTTATGTCCGGTATGTGGGGGCGACCTGGTAGAACGTAAGACGAAGCAGAAGAAACGTATCTTCTATGGGTGCAGCAACTACCCGGCCTGCAACTTCGCCATCTGGGAGAAACCGGTGCCCGAACTTTGTCCCACTTGTGGTGGTTTGATGGTTGTGCCACGTGTAGGGCAGGACCCGGTTTGCTATCAAGAAGTCATCGCTGTACAGCGAAGCGCCGAGAAAAAACCCCAGCAGAATGGCGCAGCCGGGCGGCAAGCCTCTCGAAGGAGAGTTACCAGGCAGGAAGATGCCAAACTTGTCTCGGAAGCGCCATCAACTAACGGGCGCGGGTCGACAACCGTAAAGAAAACTGTAGCCGGAAAAACGCGAGCAAAGACAACCAGGGCAAAAAATACCACCTCGCGTTCGGCGCAAGGCAGAAAGACTACTGCCCGGAGCAAAAGTACCACCACGAAAAAAAGTACTACCGGCCGGGCTAAGGCGGTGAAATCCACTAAGCAGGTTTAGGCCCTTTAAGCGGGTTTGGGGTAGGTAAGCCAAGATGGTTTACTTGCCCCACTTTCTCCTTTTCCCAGGTTCATCGAAGGGAACACCGAACCGATAACGTTTTGGGATAGTTCATGTGCTATAATCAGGAGTTGGATGATGAAATAATGTACACAATCTTATTTGGACTCTGCCCGTATGGAGGATTTCATGTCATATGCGGTAACGCTTATTCCGGGTGATGGTACTGGACCGGAAATTACTGAAGCAACACGCCGCGTTCTCGAAGCAACTGGAATTCAATTCGCCTGGGACCTACATCAGGCCGGGTCGGAGATGTTAGAGAAGTATGGTACAGTATTACCCGACGAGGTGATCGAGTCGATTAAACGTACAGGCGTGGGCCTGAAAGGTCCGATCACTACTCCAGTTGGCAAAGGCTTTCGTAGCGCAAATGTGACGCTGCGCAAGAAGCTCGACCTCTACGCTAATCTGCGACCGGCAAAAACCTATCCAGGCCTTCGCTCTCGCTATGAAAATATCGACATGATCATTGTGCGCGAGAATACGGAAGATTTGTATGCTGGAGTGGAGTTCCAAAAAGGGACGCCTGAACAACAAGAAATCATTGAGACCATCGCTCGTACTACTGGAACGCGCCTCGATAGTAACTCCGCAATCAGTATCAAATATATTTCTGTAATGGCGACGCGCCGGATTGTTAAGTTCGCATTTGACTATACCAGGGCGAATGGACGGCGTAAGGTCACTGCGGTTCACAAAGCCAACATTATGAAAGTTTCTGATGGGCTGTTCCTGGCTACTGCTCATGAAGTTGCCAAAGAATATCCAGAGATCCAGTTTGAAGATCGTATTGTAGACAATATGTGCATGCAGCTTGTGCAGAAGCCCGAACAGTATGATGTGCTGGTCTTGCCTAACCTGTACGGGGATATCATTTCCGATCTATCTGCAGGTTTGATAGGCGGTCTGGGAGTCGCGCCAGGTGCGAACATCGGCAATCAATATGCTATATTTGAGCCGGTACATGGAAGTGCGCCCAAGTATGCAGGGCAGAACAAGGTCAACCCGATGGCTATGATGTTTTCAGGGGTACTCCTGTTGCGCCACCTGGGTGAGAAGAATGCTGCCAATCGCCTGGAGAAGGCTATTGCCCAGGTCATTGCCGAGGGCAAGCACGTCACGTACGATCTCAAGCCCCGTCCTGATGATCCAACCGCTGCCGGTACTTCGCAGGTCGCGGACGCTGTGATTGAAAAGTTGCTGAAGCTCTAATGGTTGTTTGCAGGAGCGCTGGCGTTTTGTGGAGGATTTAGAGAAACGAATGAAGTACGCCACCAGCTACCCCGTTCGTTTCTCTGAAGAGGTCAGTATACGCGCGGTTTGCCAGGGCCATGCCCAGCTTTGCGCCACTTATGACGCGCATGGATATAGCGTATCGTGCCGGAACGAGAACGCATCATTACCGAGGAAGTACGTGCGCCCCAACCGAAATACTGAACACCGTCGAGCAGCTCGCCGCTTGTGATGCCAGTTGCAGCAAATGATACATCATTGCCTTGCACCAGGTCATCGGAGGTATAGACCTTATCAGCATCCACACCGAGATCTTTGAGCCGTGCGCGTTCGTTTTCGAGAGCCAGGTCGAGGTTGCCGCCCTCTTTTACGATCTTTTCGCGCTCTTTGACTGTAAGCGGCCAGATTTTACAAAGTATCTCCCCACCAATACATTTAATAGCTGCGGCTGCCAGTACGGCTTCAGGTGCCCCTCCAACACCCATCAGCACATCGACACCTCTATAGTCTTCCATGGCAGCCTGGATTGCTGCTGACACATCACCGTCCGTAATCAGGCGAATACGAGCGCCTGCCTGGCGGATCTCATTGATCATGCCTGCATGGCGTGGACGATCCAGGATCATCACAGTCAGATCTTCGATAAGCGCATCGCGTGCCTGCGCAATACGTTCCAGGTTCGTCGTCACAGGCGCATTGATATCGATCACATCCCTGGCGATGGGCCCGACCGCGATCTTTTCCATGTAGAACACACCTGGAGGGGCGGAATACATCGTTCCTCTTTCAGCAGTTGCCACAACTGCGATTGCTCCCGGCAGGCCAAGAGCGGTCAGGCGGGTGCCGTCAACCGGGTCGACGGCTACGTCGACTTCGGGTGGGGTAAAATTACCTATTTCCTCCCCGATATAGAGCATGGGAGCCTCGTCCTTTTCTCCCTCACCTATAACCACAACACCATGCATATCGACTCCATCCAGGGCATGGCGCATGGCGTCAACAGCTGCCTGGTCAACCTTCTCTTTATCGCCTTTACCCATCCAGCGACCGGCACTTACAGCCGCAGCCTCGGTGACACGCACCAGTTCCATACCCAGGTTGCGTTCTTTGGTACCAGATTGCTCGAAACGTTCTTCTGACATAAGCAAACCTCCTGCCTTGATGACTCTAAATTACGAATTTGCGAGGGTGAACACGACAGTGCTCGGCCATCATGATAGCGCGCAAGTAATCCACGGCTTCTTGAAGGTGACCCTGCTGGTTGTAGATCACGTAGTCGTACCAGTGCTGCTCGGCTAATTCTGCGTGGGCATCGGCCAGCCTTCTCTGGAGTTCCTCTTCCGTCTCTGTTTGTCGAGCAGCCAGTCTCTGGGCCAGTTCTTCTAGTGAACCAGGAATGAGAAAAATAAAAATAGCATTGGGTACCTTGCTGCGAATAGTTGCTGCCCCCTTTACGTCAATCTTAAGCAGCACATCGCGGCCTGCGGCCAAGTTATCTCGAATCGGTTTGCGCGGCTGACCGTACCAGTTGCCATGTACTTTTGCATGCTCGAGCAGTTCACCTTGATCGACCAGGCGATCAAAGGTTTCCTGGCTCACAAAATGGTAGGGGTTACCCTCGCTTTCGCCGGGACGTGGTGCGCGAGTGGTGACGGATGGAACAACGTAAAAATCCATGCCCTGTTGTTTGAGCGCGTTAATGACCGTGTCTTTCCCTGTCCCGGATGGCGCTGAAAGCACGAAGAGGAGTGCCTGACGTGTTGAGGACTGTGTGGTCCGGTGCTTTTGGGACACAAGCGGCTCCATCTCAAGTTGCATGCTGTTTACCTACGTTACTGGAATTGAGAAGGCTAGTGTACGAGCAGGCCACTCTTTGTTATACTGTGGAAGCTACTCTAATCAATATTGTACAACACCTGCAGGCAACTTAGTAAGGTGGACACGGTCTCCAGGCTTGCGGAAATCATGGTAGTTGAGATTGGAAGAACAGAGCTATGCATATCGATGCCATCACCCTTGCGGCTGTCGCCGATGAATGGCGCATGCTGCTGATTGGGGCCCGTATTGATACCATCATTCAACCAACAGAGCATTCCATCGCGCTGCAGTGCTATGCGCCAGCGATAACGCAGGGACAGGGCGGTCAGAACCGCTGGCTCTATGTCTCGGCTCATCCACAGTTGGCGCGGGCACACCTTACCGCGCTTAAACCCTCTAAGATCGCCAGCGAGCCACCTGTATTTGTTATGTTGCTGCGGAAGTACCTGGAGGGTGCTCGCTTTGAGGCTATCCAGCAATCACGCTGGGAACGTGTCGTAGAGCTTATCGCTGGCTATCGCAGTGCTCCCGGCTCTGAGGGAAGCACTCACTATCGCCTGATCGTTGAAGTGATGGGCCGGATGAGTAATATCATCTTATGCGATGAGCAAGGATTGATTCTTGGAAGCCTCAAACATGTAGGTGCGGATGTAAATCGCTACCGCGTCATTGCTGCAAACGTACAGTATGTTCCACCACCTCCACAACGGCGCATAGTTTTGGGTCAGTCCTTGCCACGTTTAGAGCCTGTGACAATTACAGCTGACCAACTGGCTCTATGTGCGGCAGAGGATACAGAGCTTGCAGGAGGGGTATCCTCCCAGGTTGGGAAGAAACGTGCGAAGACCCAGGAGCCAAAACTGTGGCAACTGCTGACAAGAAATTTGCTTGGCTTCAGTCCGCTGCTAGCTCGTGAAGCTGTCTATCGTACTACCAGTGATGCGGAATCGCTGCTTGAAACCAGCGCTGCTCCCTGGGAAGAACTGGCGTGGAATGTACGCGAACTGGCTGCGCTATACGACACGCATGCATGGAAGCCACAACTCGTAGAGCGTATGGGAGGCGACGCTGGCCAGGCTCAGGCCTCAGCTTCACAGGCAGTTCCTCTAGCCTTTGCTCCCTATGTTTTAGAGCAGTATGCTGCAATGCCTGGGGTACGCATACGAGAATCCGCTTCGATCAATGTGCTGATCGACGAATTTTATGCCAGTGCTGAGTGGCGTGATGCGTTGGAAGGCCTGCGCGCACCTGTAAGAAAGGTTTTGCAGACACAGCGCGACCGTTGTAAACGCAAGGCTGAATTGCTGCAGCAGGAATTAGCCGTCTCGGAAGAGGCCAGCCGGTATCGCCTGCAGGCCGAGCTACTGCTGGCCTTTCAGCATGAGGTGAAACGAGGACAAAGCAACGTTATATTGCCAAACATTTTTGAGGGTAAGGATAATCCACCGGAGGTGACTGTTCCCCTTGATCCACGCTTTGACGCGGTAGGCAATGCTAATCGTCTCTTCCGCAAGTATCACAAGTTACAGCGTGCGCTCGCGCTTGTTCCCGGCCAGATCGAGCAAAATGCGACCGAACTGGCGACGATAGAACAGTTGCTTGCTGACCTGATGCTGGCTGAGACGCCTGCTGAAGTGGCGCTGGTCAAGGCCGAGGTGCAGACTGCTGGCTACATGCGCGGTACTAAAGAAAGGGAGTCCCGTAAGCAGTCACACAAGGGCAAAGGCAGCAAACAGAACAAGGGCAAACCCGTTCCACCGGGAGGCGGCGTGCCCCTGCATGTGCAGAGTCGTGACGGATTTACGCTCTTGATTGGCAAGAACAGCCGCCAGAATGAAGAGGTGACGTTTCGCCAGGCAGCGGCCAGCGACACCTGGCTGCATGCACGTGGTGTGCCTGGCGCGCATGTGATCATCAAAGCGGGCGGGCGTGATATTCCACGCAGCACTATCGAGCAGGCGGCAAGTCTCGCCGCTTACTACAGCCAGGCAAGGGGCAGCACCAGCGTCCCCGTTGATTATACCTTGCAGCGTTATGTGCGGCATATGAAAGGCGGTGGCCCTGGCATGGTCGTATACGAGCGTGAAAGGACTATATTCGCAGAGCCTCACCCCCTGGCCCCCTCTCCATCAAAGATGGAGAGGGGGTGAGTCCTGCATCAGAAGCGAAAGTGCTCTACGGCTTCCCCTTGCTATTTCCATTCCCTCCATGGTTGCTATTCCCATGATCGTCTGAGCTGTTCAGCGTAATGGTGGTTGTTTGAGCGGCAGTGCCGTCGGGGTTCAGAATGCCTAGACGCTGCGGATGCTGGTTCCCGACCCAGTTTGCTACGAAGACATACCAACCGTTTTGGAGGGAACCACGAACATCCATCAACCGGCTATCTACCAGCAACTGCGCTCCTGGCTGGATATCCTCGCCAGCGATGCTGATGACGGCTTGCCCATTGGGATGCGCGGGCAGAACAATCTCAGCGCTCACCAGGTGCGGGACGGTATCACCCAGGCGCCCCAGTTCGTCAGTCGTCAGCAGGCGTTCTGGAAGAGCCAGTTGGGGCAGGAGTCCCCGCAAGGTGTGACGTGCATCTGCTTGCAGTGTCGCAAGCTGGCTTTCCACGCGGTCATGCTCCGCCCCGGCAGGGAGGGCATCGATGACTCTAGCGGCCGCGCTGATCCGTTGATCCAGTTCCACGAGCGCCTCGCTGTACGCCTGCACGTGCGCTGCATCAGCAAGCGTGACCAGCGTCTTGAGTCGATCCTGGGCAAATTGCAGGTCCAAGTGGGCCTGGTTTTCCGGGGAGTGGGCCAGCGAGACCTGCACCTGTTGCTCCCAATGCTTCACCACATACAACGGGCTGTCGGGATTCGTCATCTGCGCTGCCGCTACCAGTACCCCTGTTCCCAGGAGCAGCAGCAGGAGACAGAGGCTGAGTGCCACTCGAAAGACAGGATGCGCACGCAGCAGGCGCGGGAACGACCAGCCGCGTACAGGCTGCTCCAGGTGCAGTGCGGCATTGCGTGTCAGGATGCGCTGCTCCAACTGCCAGGCGTAGTCGGGGTCTACCTGCAAGGGAGGCGCAGATTGTAAGCGAAGTGCAAGGGCAACTAACTCATCCGCCTCTGGGTCCTGGCTGGGGGCATGGACAGGCGACAGGAGCCAGTCCGGTACTCCCTCACCATAGCTGGAGCGCGCGTTGTGTTGCTCAAGCCGCTCATTGAGACGTTCAGGGAGTGGCTTCATAGAGTGTCCTCCTTGCGGTATCGATGGAAAGCATACGCCTGCTCAGGGGAACGTTGTTTTCCTAGCACACGTTGCAAGCGCTGCAACGCACGAAATTGCAACGCTTTGACAGCGTTCGCCTTTTTCCCCAGCATGCGCGCCACTGTCGCCACATCATAGCCCAGAATCAGCCGGCCAACCAGCACCTGGCGCTGTTCTTCCGTCAGCGTATTGATCGCCTTGACCACGGTATCCCATTCATCACGTGCTTCGGCACTCCGTACAGGGTCGAGGTTGGGATTGCTGTCGGAGATCACCCGGCTTGCTCCTGACTCTTCCTCTTCCCACCCCCTGGGTTCAAGCGAGACGAACGCTGGCTGATGCTCGCGCTTGCGATAATAGCCGGCGACGGTGACACGCGCGATCTGGAGAATCCAGGCGGCAACGCTGGCCTCATCGTTGGCCCTGAGCCGGCTGATGCTCTCGACCATCTGCAAAAATACGTCGGAGGTCAGGTCTTCCGCTGTTGCGCGATCAGGCACGCGGGCAGCAATATAGCCAAATACCCCGGGGAGGAGTTGCCGGTAGAGTGCGCTCAATGCCTCAGGTTCGCCGCGCCGCGCTCGGTCAAGCTGGCGGTCGATCGCCTCCATGAAATGATGGCCTCCATTCTCTCTCTTATAGTTGCATTCTGGTTCATTGTAGTTACGGGTGCGCGAAAAAACAATGCACATGGCCCTTTTGTCTACCGAAAGGCCAAAGACCGTAACCAATCACTGGCGAATTGCAACTATCTTGTCAATGGTTCTTACTGGCTGAGTCTGTATGGAATCAAAAACCATTTCGATAAGAAAGAGGTACGTATGAAGTTCGTTCGTTTCTTAAGAGGAAAGCTTGTAGCGGCTGCGATTGTCGGCATTGTCATCGTGGGAGGAGCGACGGCGGCATTCGCTGCAACGCCTGCCGGACAGGACTTGGTCCATGCCATCACCGGCCCGGCGCACGCGAAAGTCACATCGACCGTGGATAGCCAGGCTGGCAATCCCCATGCGAACAACCACCAGGCTAACAACGACAACAAGAACACCTGCCCAGGACTCCCCGATGCGCAGCGACTGGCAGGGCAGTTTGCACTGGGCACCGCTAGCACGAGTGATGATATCCAGGCGCTGTGTGCGCTGCACCAGGGGACCTTCACAGGCACAACGCTCAATGGTGCTTCGGTTTCTTCCAAGCGGGTCTTTGGCTATGGCGAAATCGATGCGCTGCTGACCTATGCTCAGTTCCTGGCAGGCCAGGATAAGGCCAACGCGGGCGGAAAGCTGACCAGCGCCAACGCGCGGGGCTTCCTGGCGGAAGCGGTCCAGAGTTGCGGGACAACTCCGCTGGTGACATGTCTGAAAACGAACATGCCAGGGTTCGAACCAGGTAACAGCAATGATACCGGCCATGGGAATGGTCATGGGAAGCCGAGCAGTACACCTACTCCTCATCATTAATCTGAGAGCATGTCCATCTCTCAATTTGGTGGGCTTCTCATTACCCATCTTACTAACTTGTTCGCACAAGGAGGAATACAATGTTTATCGCTGGACTGGGGGCAGTTTTTTTCGGTCTCATAATCGGTTGGATCTCTTATCGGGTGATGCGACTGGCGGCAGGCACCAATGTGCTTTCGGCCATTGCTATCGTCATCGCGATTGTGGGTAGCGCAGCGGTTATCGCCTTGCTCAGGAGCGATGTGTTGTTCGGCTGGTTCGCAATCGGCCTCATGATTGGCTTTTTGGCCTATTTTGGCATTGGCCTGTGGCTATACCGTGAGCAAGAATTGCAGCTCTGGCAGATGCCTCCGGCTGCTGCGCCAATTACCCCACTCAATGCTCATCCGGCAACTCCGCCGCCCGATGTTCACCCTCCTGATGCCGTTAACGGAGGGTGAGGGCCGGTTCTTCTCCTGCGCGAGGCAAAGGCAGCGCGTTTTGGCAGCAGGAGCGTAAGCCACGTCTCTACCGCTCTCGTGACGAAGCTATCCCCATCTCCTCGCGATACTTCGTCACAGTGCGCCTGGCCATAGGGATGCCGCGAACTGTGAGCAGGCGCGCGAGTTCCTCGTCGCTCAAACGGTGACGTGGCTCCTCGGTAGAGATAAGTTCGCGAATCACATCTTTGATGCTGAGGGAGCCATCGAAGAAGTCTGAAAAGGGCATGAGCCGGCCATTGGGGAGTAATGCATACTTATTCGCGGTTGCCCTACTGACTGTTCCATCGTCCAGGCTCAAGCGATTGGCTACTTCTGCGCGAGTCAAGGGACGCAGGTAACGTACACCTTTCTCCAAGAACTCGCGCTGGTAGTCCACGATCAGCTCTGCAATGCGCTTGAGCGTGTGCCACCTGCGTTGCACGCAGACTATAAAAAACTTTGCGCGGTCGCTGTGATGGCGCAGGTAACGCTGCACATCTTCATTGGTTGTCTCGTTATCGAGGCTTAATAGTTGCGTGCCATAGCCTGGACCAATGTAGAAACGATAGCGTTTCTCCTCGATCAGTTCTATCTCGAAGCCCGTTTCGACCTTGCGAATGATGATATCTGGACGGGTGTACGCTGCAAACACCTGGTTCGTTCTTTCTGTCGCCTGGTAGGTATGCGCAGGGTATGGATGCAGTGTCTTGCGGATGTACTGGATAGCTTGATGTACTTCCTGTTCCGTCACCTTCAATTCACGGGCGATCTCTTGCGACCGGCTGCGTCCAAGCCGGTCCAGGTAGCGATCAATCAGTACGTATGCCAGGGGATGGGGCATTTCTTGCTCGCTGAGCGCCTTCAATTGGATCAGCAGGCATTCGCGCAGATCCCGCGCTCCAATGCCCAGTGGTTCCAGTGTTTGCAACTGGCTCAGTACGTATTCAACGCGCTCGACTGGCACCACCAAATGTTCAGCGATCTCTTGCACGCTTATCTCCAGGTAGCCGCGTTCATTGAGATTGCCTACCAGTTGCTCTGCTATAGGGGCATCACCTGCCGGGATAAGAGCTTCGAGTTGTTGGAGCAGTACTTCTGCCAGTGTCTGGCCCATCGGAAGACGTGCCAGGGGATCGAACTCTTCGTCGTCCTCGGCCTCAACCGAGCTATAATCATCGGTGTTATATTCGCTCGTGGTAAAAGCTGGCTGTGTCAACTGAGCGGAGTACCCGCAGGAGGCGCAGATTTGACTATGCAAGGGTGAGCCGCAGTAGAGGCAGATGCGTTGTTCGTTCACTTCAAGCGCAGGATTCTCTATTTGTTCCTGCGCAACTGCACTTTCCAATTCATCGGAGCTGAGATGGAGAATCGTGCTTGCTGTGATAAGCCTGGCGCTGACTCGTTGGATGTGATCTACTCTCGGTGTTGGTTCCAGTCGCATACGATCTCCCTGCCTGCGTTGCCGTCAAATCCAACCTCTAGCGAGTAGAGCTTCATGTGCAGCCTCCTGCTCTGCGGCCTGTTTGTTGCGGCCCTGCCCTCTGCCTACCACCTTTTCACCTAAGAGCACTTCCACCGTAAATTCCCGGTTGTGAGATGGTCCCTCTTGACTGACGAGGCGGTAGGATGGCGTGATGCTATCATGCGCCTGTGCCAGTTCCTGGAAGAGCGACTTGTGATCTTTGAACAGTCTCCTGGCGACAATGTTGTGCGCTAGCGGCTCTATACGAGGCATAAGAAAATGCTGCACTGCCTCGAGCCCCTGGTCTAAGTACATGGCCCCGAGAACGGCCTCGAATGCCGATGCAAGTACACGCTGGCTGCCCTGTTCTCCTTTGCCCATGAGCAGGAAGTTTCCCAACTCGATCTCTAGCGCAAAAATTGCCAGTGTTTCTCTCCTGACGAGTGCGGCACGCAAGTCACTCAATCCCCCCTCGTTCAGATCGGGAAAGGTGTGATACAGGTAATCCGCACTGATAAAGGCGAGAATTGAGTCGCCCAAAAACTCAAGTCGCTCGTTAGAGTTTAATCCTGCCCCGGCGCTTTCGTAGATGTAAGAGCGATGGGTAAGGGCCATACGCAACAGGTCCGGATTCTGGAAGTGTATGCCCAGAGCTGCTTCCAGCGATTCGTACATCAGTATACCTCCAATACCACCCCGGCCTCATCTCCCACTCGTTCTGTTACCTCGCCGATATGCCAGAATATAACTTCCGGCGCTAAGGCGACCAGCGCCGGCCAAAACTTCGGATCGATGGCTGCGAAGAGTCCCCCCGAAGTTTGAGGATCCCACAACAGCTCCCGGTCAAATTGATCCAGTCGCTCATCAATGTGTACATGAGGTAAAAGGTACGTTTCATTGCGACGCGCACCGCCTGTGATGCAGCCCAGTTCGGCATAGTGCCGCGCATGAGGCAGCAGTGGCAGCGCGTCGTACTGGAAACGCATGCCTGTCAGGCTTTGCGAGGCCATTTCCCAGGCGTGGCCGAGCAGGCCGAATCCTGAGATATCGGTGGCCGCGTGAACCCCTTGACGCAGCTGTAAAAGGGCCTGGCTGGGCCTGAGATTCAACTGCTTCATGGACTGGAGGGCCACATCCAGGTCACCGGCTTCAACTTTGTCGAATTTGTGGGCAGTGGTAATGAGACCGGTGCCAAGGGGCTTTCCCAGAACAAGATAATCGCCAGGTTGTGCGCCGCCCTTTGTCAAGATGTGATCCGGGTGTACCATGCCGGTGACGGCGAGGCCATATTTCGGCTCTTTATCGGTGACTGTATGGCCACCGGCGATGACGGCACCTGCTTGAGCAACGGTATCCGCACCGCCGCGCAGTATTTCGCTGAGTATGGCTGGTTCCAGGTCATCAGGCCACGCTACCAGGTTGATAGCCATCAACACCTGGCCTCCCATAGCGTACACATCGCTCATGGCGTTGGCAGCAGCAATCGCCCCGAAAGCATACGGGTCATCGACGACAGGCGGAAAGAAGTCCGCAGTGCTAATTACCGCCTGCTGATCGTTCACGCGGTAGACAGCGGCATCATCGACAGCCTGCAGCCCGACCAGCAATTCAGGCGGAGCTGCTTGAGAAGTCAGTGGGCGCAGAACCTGCGCCAGGGTCTCTGGACCCATCTTCGACGCTCAGCCAGCGCAACTTGCCAGTGATGTCAGGCGGATTTGCCGACCTGTGGTCATGGAATGTCCCTCAATCCAGTGTTGTTATCGTATACGGTAATTGTGGACATTGTAGCGCGTTTTCACCGGGAGCGTCAACTCGCTGGACGAGTGTGCGCCAGTGTGTTAAGCTTGATAATGTGGGTTTGAGCAAAACAGGCAATCGCGGGCTGCAAAGCTCGAGGAAAGTCCGAACTCCATAGAGCAGGATGCTGGATAACGTCCAGTGGGGGTAACCTCAAGGAAAGTGCCACAGAAACATACCGCCCGGCAGTTTCAAGATGTAGGGCTTCGGTCAGGGAAGCCCGTTAGCCGGGTAAGGGCGAAATGGTGAGGTAAGAGCTCACCAGCAGCCGGGTGACTGGCTGGCTGGGTAAACCCCATCCGGAGCAAGACCAAGCAGAGGAGGTGGTGTATCACCTGGTGATGCACTTGCAGGCTGCTCGTCTGTCAATCTTCGGGTTGGTCGCTTGAGGCGCCAGGTAACTGGCGTCCCAGATAGATGATTGCCGCCTGCGGGGCCGCAAGGCAACGCGGGTACAGAATTCGGCTTATGGTTTGCTCGAGCCCACGGCGCAGACTTGAATGAAAAAAGCAGAGTGGCCGCGAGAGGTTATGGATAGTCTTCTTGCGGCCACTCTGCCTTTGAATTGGACCTATCTCAAGCTACTTTTCGAGTCGATCGTGCTCAACCAGCCAGCGGACGAAATCTAAACGATTTTGTTCTTCGAGCATTTCGCGATATTCGATCTGTTCGGTTACATGGTCTTTCATATAGACAAGCCTCGTGGCTTCGATTTCAGAAAATCCCAGGGAAAGCAGGTGTTCAAAGTCCGCGTTATCAGTGGCATACAAATGTTCTGGCATATTAAGAAAACTCCCTCTATGATGGAAGAACAAACTACGAGTCCGAACTATGCAGACTTCTGAAAGTCCTTTCGATATATATACGTATCGAATCGTCTGAATGATGCGGGTTTCAGATTAGATGTTGCTTAAGATTTTTTGTAACTTTGGCCCCCTCACTAGTAACAACTTCTTTTTGTCAGGGAAAATTCCGGTACCTTCCGGGTTATGGCTACGTACGATGGAGCCATTTTTAAATGCATAGCCACGCCTAGTTAGTGGTCAGTCCGGTTTGGATTTTGCGGTAGGGCCTGACACCCGCAAGGGGTGTCACTACATTTCTGCCTCACAAACCTAGCTAGACTGACTACTAGTAATATTATACAGTTGAACATAAATACGGGGAAGAGTACAAAAAGTTACATCTCAACCTGCGAGCTTTGTATTCTGGCTCCAACTTGAAGCAATCTACAGGCTCGTTCAGCGGCATCACTTGTCAGCCAGGCGGCATTCTCCATAGCATATGTCAGGGTCATGGGACCTGAGGGAAGTGCTGCTACGGCATCGACACCAAGCGCATAAACGGTCTGATAATTGTCCCCCAGGCTGCCGGCAATGGCCAGTACAGGAAGCCCGTAGCGTTTTGCCAGTGCTGCCACAGCTCCGACGCTCTTCCCATATGCCGTTTGTGTATCGAGTTGTCCTTCTGCCGTAATAACGAGGTCAGCCGTGCGTATCCGTTCTTCCAGGCGTACGGCTTCCAGGACAATCTGTGCGCCGGGCCGCAGTGTTGCGTTCAGAAAAGCCAGAAGTCCCGCGCCCAGGCCCCCGGCAGCGCCAGCGCCAGGTACATCGCGTACGGCTAATCCAAGGTCACGTTCGATGATCTGCGCATAGTGAGCCAGGGCCGCATCCAGTTGCACAACCATCTCAGGTGTTGCCCCTTTTTGCGGACCATAGACTGCTGAAGCGCCTGTGGGTCCGCACAACGGATTGTTCACATCGCAGGCTATATCGAATGTGCATGCTTGTAAACGGGGGTCCATGGTCGCCTTTGAGATATGGGCAAGTGTCGCCAGCGCTGCCCCGCCGCGTGCGATGGCTGTTCCTTCGCGCGTGAGCAGTTCGGCACCAAGCGCTTGTGCCATACCTGCCCCGCCATCATTGGTGGCGCTTCCCCCAATACCAATAATGAAGTGGCGGCTTCCATACTCTAAGGCCGCCAGGATTAATTCGCCTACTCCGTAGGTTGTGGTGATACGGGGGTCGCGCAGTTCGGGTGGGACGAGCGGCAAACCTGCAGCTGCCGCCATTTCAAGGGCTGCCGTGCGTCCATCACCCAGCAAGCCAAAGAAAGCTGCTACAGGCTCGCCAAGGGGGCCGGTAACTGTTTGTTGTACAATCTGGCCTCCTGTGGCATCAACCAGCGCCTGTACCGTTCCCTCACCGCCGTCTGCAACTGGCACTATTTCTATTTCTGCCTGTGGGTAGGCTGCTCGTACTCCTTGTGCGATAGCCTGCCCGGCTTCGGCAGCCGTGAGACTGCCTTTGAGCGATTGGGGGGCAATGAGAATGCGCATGGATACATCTCCGTTACTAAGTCTGTTGTTTCGATAGCTGGCATTATAGCAGAATTATGTAATCGCTTGCAGAACTTTCAGGACGGAACGTTCTCGGACTTCTTGCTATGAGAAGATAGCGCGCAACTGTGGCGCATTTGCGCCGTATTTTTTTTATTTTTCCTTCATCTCTAAAGTAGAGAATGTGTTCTACGAGGAGATATGGCGCAACTGTGGCGCATTTGCGCCGTATTTTTTTTATTTTTCTTCATCTCCAAGGTAGAGAATGCGTTGGGGAGTTCCCCCTTACATTATACCGGATAGAAGTGTTGTTTGTCTGATAAAACGGGCTCTCCGTCAATTTTGGTGAATGATGAGCTGCGGATTCAACATGACTCTTCCGCGCTTTTGGTGATGAAATGATGAGCTTATTTGCAGCAGGGTGATAGACTGAAGGGTAAGATCGCAAACGAGAGCGATCAAGAGTCCGGAGTCCTTGCCCACGATGTCTTCATCTCCATTTCTTCCTCTTCCACCCGGCTTAGAGATAGTCAGCGTCGAGACCGTTGATGACCTGCTGAAAGTTCAAGTGGCTTCTACAAAAGAGAGAGCTTTTTGGCCATGCGCGGACTTCCGCGTGCAACTCATCTTGCATGTGCGCAAGTTCTTCTGCGAGACGGTTGACTGTTCCCGCAAGATTTTTACCGAACGGCTCCCAGCCTTTGTTGAACCCTGGGCACGTGTGACAGTTCGCCTGCGTCAAGCCTTGGAAGCCGTTGGGATAGCCACCTGTGGAGAGGTCGGTACGCGTCTGGCCCAACGGCTTGCCCTGCCGACCTCTCCCACCACTCTGCTTCGCCGTATTATGGCCTTGCCCACCGATGCGGTAGGCTCGGTCAAACAGTTGGGAATCGATGACTTTGCCTTACGGCGAGGGAGAAACTACGGAACCGTTCTTGTTGATTTAGTGCGTCATCGAGTCATCGACCTTTTACCCGATCGCAAGGCAGAACCCGCCAAAGTGTGGATGCAAGCCCACCCGGAAATAGACCTAGTCAGCCGTGATCGCGGAGGGGATTATGCCAGTGCAGCCAGTCAAGGCGCTCCACAGGCGGCTCAGAGCGCCGACCGTTTTCATTTGGTGAAAAATCTGACAGAAGCCGTACAAAAAGCATTGGTGCATTGCCGTGCAGAACTGCAAAGAGAGCCGAAGAGAGCCGAGCCTGTCGATCCGAAAGCCGGGAGAAGAGTCTGCACTCTCCTCTGTGACCTCGGATGGACAAGCTTACTCAGCGCACCAAGCCGAGCGGTATGAGCGCTACCAACAGGTGATGGCGCTCCATGAGCAGGGGATGAAGACCAAAGAGATCGCCAAGCGGGTCGGCTTGGGAGTGCGAACAATTCAGCGGTGGCTCACGCAGGGAGCGTATGTGGAAACGAACTACCACCATCGGCATCGCAGTCGTTTTGATGCGTACAAGGCCTATGTCATGCGACGTTGGGATGAGGGATGTCACAACATGCAACAGCTCTGGCGTGAGATCAAAGCTTTGGGATATCCCCATTCTGATCAGGCTCTGCGACGCCATCTGGAAGCCTTGCGTGAAAAAAAGCCAGGCGATCTGCCAGAAGCCTCCTGCTTCGACCACTTTTCGGCGA
>WNFH01001058.1_pt1 | contig 35519 bp, 29 predicted proteins | sample 5400411 | NCBI WGS metagenome assembly WNFH01 (sample SAMN13153347, study PRJNA577476) | soil metagenome | isolation source: 200 cm saprolite under Douglas fir tree site 2 hole 3 | place: USA:California | collected 2015-04-18 | reverse complement strand
GGCAATCGCCCAGGTGATGCAGAATAGCTATTATCCTACCCAGGAAGCCTATCTCTACGCCCTCGCGGATGCCATGCGCTATGAGTATCAAACTATCGTTGCGGCTGGCTTCTCGTTGCAATTGGATTGTCCAGACCTGGCCATGCAGCGCCACGTTCGTTTTGCCGATGCCAGCATCGACGAGTTTCGCAAACATTTGCAGCAAAGCGTAGAAGTGCTCAACTATGCCCTCAGTGGCATCCCGCCTGAACAGGTACGAGTCCATGTGTGCTGGGGCAACTATCACGGCCCACACCACCGGGATGTACCACTGAAAGACATCATCGACCTGCTCCTGAAGATACAGGGCAATGCTCTCTCCATCGAAGCGGCCAACCCGCGCCACGAACACGAGTGGAACGTGTTCGAGCGTGTACACCTGCCCGAGGGGAAGATACTCATCCCTGGATTGATCGACTCATGCTCCAACTATATCGAACATCCAGAGGTTGTAGCTCAACGGCTCATGCGCTTTGCCCGTGTCGTAGGCCGAGAAAACGTCATCGCCGGTTCGGACTGTGGCTTTGACACCTTCGTTGGGGCCAGTGCCGTTGCACCCAGCGTCGCCTGGGCCAAACTCCAATCCCTGGCCGAAGGTGCCCGGCTCGCCTCACAAGAACTCTGGTAATGTGGCCCATGTGCAACCCAGGGATCCGCATTGCCTGCGGGCAAGGGGAGCAGGAGGGGTGCCCCTACCATGGACGATTTCTCAAGGGTAGGTTTTATGGAATGCCATCAAGGGTCGCGTAGGGGCGGGAGCGGCGTGGTTGGGGGTGGGGGCCCTTGTGGCCGCCCGCGATGCCCGTTGTGTCCTTCACCCCTACAATGTTCGCGCGCTCCCCACCCGCAGGCGGCCACAAGGGCCCCCACCCGACCCCGCACCTCTCCCGCCCCTACGCGATGATGTCCCTTCCCAGGCAGTTTCCCAAATACCTACCCTTGAAAGTCATACACGCTGCGGCTTCGCAGGCTCGTTCGTCCATGGTAGGGGTACCCTTTACGGGTACCCTGATGGAATGGCTACGCATCGGCCCCGGCAGATTGCATTATATCAAGGCCTCCTCCGTTAGGGGAACTGCTTTACGCTCGGTCAGTTCGGCGATGGCGTCGGCCAGGTGGGCATCCTGGATATTATAGGCACCGTCGGCCACCCTCAGGCGGTGCGCCGTGGCGAGTACGTCGACAACGCTGTAGCCTTCTGGCGGAACAAACTTGTAACAGGCCATTTCGAGCAGTTGTCCGTTGGGGTCTCTGAAGTAGATCGAGTCCATGAACCCTCGGTCGATGTTGCCCGTGTTCCACATGCCACGCTCGTTGAGACGTTGCGCGACCTGTGTGTAGGTGGCATGCGAGACGGTAAAGGCAATGTGATGCAGGTTGCCGATACCTTCGGGATTGGGAGTGGCATCATTTACCCGTGTGGAGCGCACGAAGAAGGTGATCAGCCGTCCATCACCTGTGTCGAAGTAGAGGTGGGTCTCGTCTGGGACATCGAGATTGGGTTGCTCCATAACCAATGGCATACCCAGCACTCCCTGGTAGAAATCGATAGTCGTCTCGCGATTGGAACCAACGAATGTGATATGGTGAACACCTTGAGCCTGGATTTTAGACATGGTTGTATCTCCACTCTAGGGACATACCTAGCACCTACCAAAAATTGCTATATCCTGAAGAACAGGTGCCGGATCTGGTCGATTACCTTGGGGTCTCCACTCGTCTCACCGCCTGGGAAGCGTTGATAGGTGGTAAGTACAAAGTCCGATGCACTTTTGAAGTGGAAAACGGCTTGCACGCCATCAAGGTTGTCGGCCGGTGTGTAGGTATAGGTGCCGTCTTTGACGGTGACACGCCACTGTCCACCCCATTCGCCATCGACCTTGATGCCAAACTCAGCATCTATGCCTTTGGCAGATTCCTGGTCCACGGTATACTGCATGAGGACGAACATGTACGGCACAAGTACGCCCGCGGTGCGCTCGTCGAGTTTGCCATCTTTCTCGCCCAGGCCCCACTTCATATCCCAGGTGTGAACGCCATAGTCCATCACATGGAAGGCCGGATAGAAGAGCGTTGGCAACGGACCCATATAGGGATGAGTGACGTTGAAGTTCCCCCACTCATCGGGTGTCAGGGCATCGAAAATAGCAAGCATCTTGTCCGAGTCAGACTTGAGCCGGGAAATGGCTTCTGCACGTGACAGGCTGCGGAATGCCTGGGCATTCTCGTTGAGTCGTTCGCTCATTACCTGCAGGCCAAGCGCATCTGCGGCTACACTCTTGCGAGCCATGTCCCAGCGCGATAAATAGCCTTCGGTAACATCAATCATGTGGCCGACAATGTCGCGCACTTCCCATTCGCTGCAGCGGGTCTGGACGTTCCAGTTATCAGGATTGTCAACAATGACGTAGAATTTAGCGCGCTCGGTGCGCACTACGTCGAGTACGGTATCTTTGCCACTGTAATCCATTGGGTTGACTGGCATGATAGACTCCTTTCAATTTGAAAACCTCATCTTGAGACGTATTAACACTGCTGTAATCATATCACTTAATTAATATTCCTGAAAGTTCGTAGCAATATTTGCTCTTCATCAGTTTTGGCAATGATCTGCCGACATATACGTCAAGAGATGATGAGGCACAAGGGTATTTCCCTCAATACATCAGATGAGGTAATATAGAACACAAGCAAGAACCAGGCAGAGACTTCCTGAGAAGTCCATCATCAATGCAAGAGGAATTTCTCATGAGTGAGCAAGACGGCACACAAGCAATACCAGCACAGCGTATCAATGACCGCGAGGCATGGAAAGCGTACTGGGAGGCGCGGGGGCAACCCTGGCGCACTGAACCGGAGATCGATGCTCAGCGCCAGGATTACCTGGCTCAATGCCGCTCCATTACGCCTGATCCCCGGCAGGGCATGTATCCTTTTAAGGACATTGCACTGAGCCGCGCCGATGTCGAATGGCTGCTGGCAGCGCACGAGAACGGGCGCGGACCGGTCGATTGGAGCGATGAGAGCCAGCGAGAACGTGCAGGTGTAGATTTGCGTGGTGCTGACCTGCGGCGAGTAGACCTGCAAAACCTTCCATTGGCGTGTACCATTGGGGACGTCACCTGGATGGAGTGGCCCGATCTCACCCTGGAACAGCGTACTCTGGCAGCACTACTCCTGGAGGATGCCGATCTGAAAGGAGCACACCTGGAGCACGCCAGGCTCTCCTACGCACACATGGAAAGGGCAGACCTCCGAGAGGCGCATCTCGAAGGAATCAACCTCGCGAGAGCAGACCTGGAGGGAGCCTATCTTCGACGGACGCACCTGGAAGGAGCTAACCTCTTCAACACGCATCTTGACGAAACCTATCTTTGGGAAGCACACCTGGAGGGTGCTGTGCTCAGTGGAACGCACCTGGAAGGCGCCCTTCTCTCAGATATCATCCTGAGCGATGAAAAGCGGGTAGGCCCTCGCCTGGCGGATGTGCGTTGGGGTGACGTGAACCTTGCGGTAGTTCGGTGGTCACAGATGAACATGCTGGGCGAGGAGTACCAGGCACGCCAGAAAAAGCAAGATGGCAAGGCGAAAGATGCGGCAACACGCTTGAAAGAGTACGAAACAGCCGTTCGTGCCAATCGCCAGCTTGCCACCGCGCTCTCAGCGCAGGGACTCAATGAAGATGCGGCCCACTTTGCCTATCAGGCACAAAAGCTCCAGCGCGTCGTCCTGCGGCGACGCAACAAAATATTTCAGTATCTCTTCTCCGGCTTCCTCTATGTGCTCGCTGGCTACGGCTATCGACCAGGGCGAAGTCTGATTGCTTATTTTCTGGTGATCGGATTGTTTGCTACCACCTACGCTCTACTTGGGCAAAGCATCCATCCACCATTCTCACCCCTTGCCGCACTTGTCTTCAGCATCACCTCGTTCCATGGACGCGGCTTTTTCCCTGGCGGCATTTCACTGGACAATCCAATCACCGTACTGGCAGCCCTGGAAGCTATCATGGGCCTTATTATTGAGATCAGTTTTATCGCAACATTCACGCAGCGTTACTTTGCGAAGTAATCCGAGATATTTCTCATACCCCCTTGCTGCTTTGTTCGTATTTTTCATACTACCAGGCCTATCGTTACACAACATGCGATATGGCATCTATCTGTTAGTTTCCAAGAACAGCCTCAAATTGCTGTAAGGGCACACCATACTGTGGATCAAGAAGAACGATACGCATTTTTTTCTCTTTTTGCAAGAGAATGTGTGTGAAAGTATCATTCAATTGTTCCAACATAAGGTCACGACGAACCTGGTCCTGTACTTGACTAAATGACCATGGTTGGTAATCTGGACCTTCGATGCATTTCACGATATAGTATCTGCCGCTTACCTGAAAGGGCACTCCAACCTGACCAGCTTTGAGTAATAACACATTGGCACCCCATTCTGGCGGCTCTCCTGATCCTCCTACACTGATCCATCCTAGATCGCCACCATGGGCACGGTAGAATGGTCCACTCACATCATAAGTAGCTTCGACTGTGGAAAAAGGTATTCCCTGATGAAGTTGATCGACAACTTGCTGTGCCATTTGTGGTGAGGTAACCACAATTTGCTGAAGATGCATCTGAGGTGCAGTGCGTGCAAATTGGGCTAGATGTTGCTGATAATAAAGGTACACGTCACCCGCGCTAAGCGATGGGAGAGCGGCCAGTCTGCTGGCAATGTTCTTCTCCAATTGTTCCTGCGCTATTTGCTGTTTATAGCTCACATTACCTTGAGACAGTTGAGCGGTTTGCCGTTCTTTTGGAGAGGCTTGGGCAAACCATTGTTGATATAAAACATCACTATCAGTTGTTAACCCAAGCTCTTTGATCACCTCTTGTTCGGCAATTGGATCAAGGACGGTATGCATAGACTGGGTGTTAATTACAATAGTATCTGCCTGAGTTCCTCCAAGATATTGACCTGATGAAGCTCGCGCTTCAAAAGCCGATTGTACCGCATTATGCCATTGCGTGTCGGTGATGCTCATGCCATCAGCACGGAAAATGGCATGGGGGGGAGTAGATACAGAACCATTATTTTGTTGCATGGAGAAGTTTTGTCCTGCTACGACGGGAAGATGGGGTCTTACTACCGATGAAAGGCCTAAAGCGAAGACTACTAAAGCAATTATCCACAGGGCAAATAGCTGCATGGTTGTACGACTATTCCTTTTAGCCCAAAGTCGCAGTCCAGAGCGAGATGAATGTTGATTTGCTCTCGTAACCTGGCCATGTTCACGCCCCGGAGCATGTTTCAGAGCGGTAGTACGGTCTGCACGACGCATAGTGTTAGCTCCTTAGCAGTTGAGGTAGGGCGCCATTCTCTGCTGATCAAGCTCAACACAAGGGCTACATTGGTGCTCAATTCCACCTGCCATCACCTGTCAATAGCGTCCTGCCTCAGCTTATATGTGTAAATAAAATCGGTGAGCCGTCGTCGATGAGGGAAATTCCCCCATCGACGAGACCAACTCACTAGCGGCCTAATTACCAGTTGTGGAGTATACATCAGCATCTGCAACCTTAAACGTGGTGTCAGGTACAAATGTGACAGAGCTCACAGGCGGTGTTTGCGACCCTTGTGAGAACGGAGCAGAAAGCGCGATTGGGATGCGCGCTACCTTGACGTAAGCGGGTGTTACGATCTCTTTGCCATTTGTGGCCGTTACAGTGGTTACATGAGTCGGATCAATCGTTTGCCAGGAAAGGACAAATTGCCGAGGCTGCTCGCCGGGATTGACCAGAAATGGGACGAATATATGCACTGTGACACCTGGGAGCAGCCAGGGGGTTGGTCGACCGAAACTACCATATTGGTCGCCAGTGAGTTCGGCAAGCGCCGCGACGCGTTGTTCGTGTCCATTCGCCCGCCCCAAGGAAAAGTAATGGTCTGAGTAATTCATCGTGGTATGGCTCAGATTTGTGATGGTGAACCGGACCAGGATTACCTCTTTCCCATGTGCATCATCCTGGAAACCAACGGGAAATGGCGAAGCTTGCCAGGGTTGTGGAGTCCAATTGCGATCGACGCTATCGACACGAATGGAGACGTAGTTAGGGACACTGATCGTTTGACCTATCGAATAGGGATGCTGCCTGGTTGGAAATGACTGCGCCACATCGCCTTTGTGCCACATCCCCCACTCAGATTCCTCAACCAGTGGACCAACCGAACCAACCGGAGCATGCACGCCAGAGTGTTGAGATGCAGGGGTTGGAGTTGCATAGCTCGTCGCATTTGCCTGGCTCGCTGCAGTTGCAAGGAGATTCCCCAGTAACAAGAGGAGGATCCCAACCGCAAGAACGCTCAATCCAATGGCGCGTCCTAGTCGTTCCCATCGCTTTGATAGGAAGTGGGTACTACGCACCCCGTTTTTCTTCGGTTTGATAGGCATGACAACTTTCTCCTTTCCAGATTGTAGTCTGACTGTTGGCGACGCAACCTTTGACTAGTAAGACCAAACATCATAGTTGTACGTGTTGTTTGGTCCCCCTGTTCCGCCAAACAGGTTATAATCGACAATGCACGCGCAGGAAAAGGTCCACCAGTTTACGTCAAGGTTCCATCCCTGGTCGAACTGACTAAAATTAGAGCCATTCGGCGCAATGAAGGTGGTCGCATTGATGTAACTTTGGGCCGATTCCGTGGTGTTTGGGCATATCTCGCCAAGACCACATGGTGCGTCACCACCCCAGTTGAGGTTCATATAGAGGCTCCATTGATCAACGGCAGAAGCCTGGCATTCCCCATTGGAGTAGTAGGGAACCGTCTGACCCGTTGTGAAACCGATGTTCCCAGTGAGACCTCCACCTCCGCCGTTGCCAGTGACACCTATCCCCCCACTAATGGTGCTAGTTATCTGACCAGTTTGTTTTCCCTGACAGCTACCCAGGCCTGGTTGGGGCGCTGACAGTGGAACCTCTGCCAGGGCTCCAGTGTTACGACCCAGAGCAACCCAGTCGCGCAATTGAGCTGTTGGGCTGTGATAGTCGTTGATGTAGTTTTGCCAGGCCTGGTAATCGCAGATGTGGTTAGGATAACAGGTATTTTTGTATTCGTTGCCATCGGAGTATGAAACTGCCCGCTGCGAATAATCCATCGGTGTGAAGTACGCGTAGTTACTAAACACGAAATAGCGCTTGCCATCTCCTGTACCACTATATGTCCATCCGTAACGGTCCACCCACTGTTGTACCCCGTTGTAATTAGCCAATCCACGCTTCGCCTCGTTTGATCCCGAACAGCCCTGCAGGATATTGTTAGCTCCTCCTGTGCCATCGTAACATCCGAGCCCAGGTCGTACCACACTAACTCCAGCACCTCCCGTAATCAAACAGAGGTTGATTTCTCCTCCACCAGGGTTGTTACAAGTACTAGCAAACGCTGTTTGTGAGGTGATTACCCCTCCTAAACTAAAGAGCAGCGTTGCAATCATGGCAATTTTGAGCGGAATGAAGTACCAGCGATGCTTCAAAACTTTTCTCCTTTTGTTCTTTACTATCCTCCCATCCAAAGGGATGTTTGGTTGACGATCTCACATGGAATACCGTATAATGCAAGTGGTATTCTGTATTCCATGTATTCCATCTTGGGTCTCCTTAGGCTTAAATTGATAGCCTTTCTGTCTATATAGCCTCTATCTTATGCCTTGAGGGTTGGTACCGCCCTAGTTCTAGTATGCAAGAGATTGTAGTAGAATGGTATAACAGCTACCTAACACCTTCCTAACACTTTTCGGCTGGACGCCGGTCGTAGCTGTGCTTTTACATATGCTTGGCTACTTCACAAAAGAGAAACAAGCAGGGGGGATTATGCACCAGGAGCACAACAGGCAACGATTCATTCTCTTGAGTCTTGGGCAGCGATTGCGACGTGAGCGTGAGTGCCTCAATTGGACGCAAGAACAACTGGCCGAAGCCATTGGTGCAACATCTATGAGCATCAATCGATGGGAACATGATAAAGCTATGCCCCAGTCCCACTACCGCGAACAGCTCTGCCGCGTCTTCAACCTATCTGCCGATATCTTATTCGCTCCCTCAATAGATGGGAAAGGTGATGACCTCACACCTCAGCCTGTTTGGAACGTTCCATTTAGACGTAACCCGTTCTTTACCGGTCGTGAAGAGACCATCACGCGCCTCCATGAGACGCTTCACACGGGCAAAATGGCCGCTTTGACGCAGGTGCAGGCGATCAGTGGCCTGGGTGGCATCGGCAAGACGCAAATCGCCATTGAATATGCCTATCGCTACCGCGACGAGTATCAGGCCACACTCTGGATCAAAGCGGATACACGCGAGGTCCTCTTTTCGGATATTGCCGCCATAGCAGAATTGCTACACTTGCCTGAGAAGGATCAACATCGCGTGGTTGAGGCCATCAAGCGCTGGCTACGTAAACATGATGAGTGGCTCCTGATCCTGGACAATATCGAGGATCTGACCATGATCTATGAAGTTCTCCCTGCAACTCACAGCGGACACATCCTGCTGACCACGCATGTACAGGTAACCGGAACCCTGGCCCAACGCATCGATCTGGATAAGATGGAGCCGGAAGAGGGAGCGTTATTCCTGCTGCGACGAGCCAAGCTGCTGCCACCTGGGGCTCTGCTTGAAGAGGCCTCCGCAGCTCTGCGCAGCCAGGCGATACAGCTCTCTCAAGACATGGACGGCCTGCCCCTCGCACTTGATCAGGCTGGAGCCTACCTTGAGGAGACATCTTGCACCCCATCCGACTACCTCGAACTCTACCGTACCCGGCGGGCTACCCTCCTCAACCGGCGCGGCGCGACCGTTGTTGAGCATCCTGAGTCTGTTATAACCACGTTCACTCTTTCTCTAGCGAAAGTCGAACGGGCCAATCCCGCAGCGGCCGATCTCCTACGGCTGTGCGCCTTTCTCCATCCCGATGCCATCCCTGAGGAGATCCTTACCGAGGGGGCTCCCGACCTGGGTTTGCCCCTTCAGCTTGTGGTCGCTGACGCGTTGACCTTCCATACAGCTCTTGGGGAGCTTCGCACCTACTCGCTGCTCCATCGCAATCCTGAGACAAAGACACTCACGATCCATCGCCTTATGCAGGCCGTGCTGAAAGATAGTATGGATGAGACGATGCAACGTCAGTGGGCAGAGCGAACGATGAGAGCCGTCAGCCGCGCCTTTCCCAACGTGAAGGAGAAGGGGGCGGTCACATGGGCACGCTGCCAGCGATGTCTCCCGCATGTACACATCTGCGCAGCCCACATTGAGCGATGGCAAATTGCGTCTGCTGAAGCGGGACAGTTACTGAATCAGGCAGCAAGCTATCTCCACAGCTTGGCGTACTACGACCAGGCTGAATCACTCTATCAGCAGGCACTGGCCATTCGCAGGCAACTATGGGGGCCCAAGCATCCAGACGTGGCTGAAAGCCTGAACGACCTGGCGCTCCACTATCATACTCGAGGCAACTATGTGCAAGCGGAGCCACTTTATCAGCAGGCGCTGGCCATTCGCAGGCAACTATGGGGGCCCAAGCATCCAGACGTGGCTGAAAGCCTGAACGACCTGGCATCACTTTATCAGAGTCAAGGTAACTATGTGCAAGCGGAGCCACTCTTTCAACGAGCACTGGCCATCAGTGAACGGGTGCAGGGCCCAGAGCATCCTCACGTAGCTATCAGCCTCTACAACTTGGGTGATCTCTACAGGGTACAAGACAAGCACGCCCAAGCGGAGCCACTGTTGCTGAAGGGACTAGCGATCTGCGAGCGCATGGTCAAATCAACGCCTCCTGATGGCAACGATGAGGCGAAGCTCTATGTCGCTGTTGGTCTCCATCTTGTAGCGAAACTCTATCTGGCTCAAGGGAAGTATACAGAGGCCGGGTCGCTTTGTCAGCGGGCCCTGGCAATGCGGGAAAAAGTCTTGGGACCTGAGCATCCTCGTGTAGCTCAGACCCTCACCACCCTGGCGAGGCTGTATCATGGGCAGGGCAACTACATGGAAGCGGAGCCAGCCTACCAGCGAGCGCTACGCATTCAAGAAAAGGTGTTAGGACCCGAGCATCCCCAGGTAGTTATCACATTGGAGGGCTACGCTGGCTTGCTCACTGAGATGAAGCGGGAGGCGGAGGCTGCAACATTGCTGGCAACCACTAGGCATTGCTCTACGGATGGGACGAGACACCGACGAGAACACCTTCCTGTCTCAAACAGGGAGGGGGGAGCAAAGGAACGGTGTTCAGAAGGAGGCAAAGAGGACAACACGAAGGCACTTCGCGCTGCTGCTTCCCAAGAACACGCGATGGAACCTATCGACAGATGGTTGGAGGCTTGTTGTGCTAGAGATGACTCCATCTGGACCTCGAACGCGGCGATTATGCAGTCCTATCTTGGGTGGTGTGAGCAGCAGCAGCAACCAATGAGTATGAAAGCACTCACCATCGCTCTTCGCCGCAGAGGCTTTCTGTCGCGACTGCGACGGACAGCGCGTCAAAATGGATCTCAGCCCGCACGAGGTATGCAAGGAATCAGGATCCTTATCTGACCATCATCGCCCGTCTCTTTTAGGAGAGGGAAGAGTTTCAACGCATCACTGTCTTTTTTCTGCTCCTCGACAGCCCTGTAACGTATTTCCTGCAGCTTCCTTTTTCTGTTTCAAGACGCTTTCTTCTTTTCAAGAAATGTGTTACATCTGCCTCTATCAGGAAAAGTGTTACACAGCCCACATTCCGCAGTTTCCATCCATAATTATTGGGAAAATTGCCTGGAGCTCGGATGGTCCTGAGTTCTTCAATAACCGCCGCGGAAGGTGAGTTGCAAAGGAAGAGCGAACGGTATATACTAGCATTAGTCCTCCTCAGTGATGTCCTCAAAAATTTCCCTAGTGTTTGAGATGGCCAAAGGCGTCCCAAAGCGCCGAGAGAAAAAGGAAACTCCCAGTGCTGCTCAGCTCTGCTGGGAAACGGCCTGTAGAGGCATCTCATGAGTGCTTCGATCATATCGCAGACACGAGAATACAAACAGGAGCAGAAGAAACGAACATGCATCCACCATTGTATTGCATTCAGGGACTTCCTGCGGGGCAAGTCAGCATCATGGCTCGCCCACGAGGTGGCGACTGGCTACTCAATGATATCAAGGCTATCCGTTCGGCTGACGTTGACGTCCTGGTCTCTTTACTGACTCCCGATGAAGTCATGGAATTGGAGCTCAGAGAGGAAGCAGAGTGTTGTCGTCACCAGGAAGTCATCTACCTCTCGTTTCCGATCCCAGATCGCAGGACTCCTCTGTTTTCCGAAAGAACCTTCACCTTCTTGGAGCAGTTACACAGACAGGTGATAGCAGGAAAGCATGTCGTGCTGCATTGCCGTCAAGGACTGGGCAGAGCTGCTCTCATGGCAGCCAGTGTGTTGGTGCTCAGCGGTTTTTCCCCAGATCAGGCGTTTGAGCGGCTCAGCTCAGTTCGGGGATATCCAGTGCCGGAGACAGAGGAGCAACGTGCCTGGGTCGTGGCTTTCTCCCGATCCCAGAGGAGTTTTCCCGACTAATGTGCGCGAGCCTCCCTCTGCCTGTTCAGCCGGAGGAAGTAGAGATCTCTTCGTAGAGGGGCCCTAAGAGGTGTAAAACGAGCTGATGAACGGCTTGTAGCCCTAAGACAAGCACCCGCGAGGTCGCAGCGGTCTGCACATGGAGCAACTCAATGCCCTCGAAGCGTTGAAAGACGAGAGCCGCATGGTCGGGCGGACTGTCGGTTTGTGGACTTGATCGGGAATCGTCTGCTGGGTCTCGGCCAGGCGGGTTCGCAGCCGGAATTCGGCTAAGCGGTAGACCAGCAAGCACAAGACCATGATCAAAGCGAGCTCCATGATACGCTCCGGTTTTTTGACAAAGACCGAGGAGGCCAGAAACAACGGATCTTTGAGGAAACGAAAGCCACGCTCCACTCCGCCTTGTTCTTTGTAGGTCGTCACCAACGCTTGATCGGAGAGAACGGTGGGTGTGAATGCTATCATGAAAGTGGGTCTCCCTCATCTTTCGTGCTAAGCTCTAGCATATAGAAGAAGTGGTCTACGCCAATTCGCACCACCGGCGGATCTCCAAACAGAGAGATCAAAGAGAGCATCTTGTAGCACGGAAGATGAGGGAGACCCCACAGCGCACCACCTGGTGCCCATTTGCTGCTCCTGAAAAATGGGTTCATCTGCAACTGCTCTGCTCAGCTGGAGCAGAAGCTGGCTTCCACCGCAGTCGCCCACCGGTGACCCCCTGGTGTTCTCATATCCTGGGGTTAGAGCAAAGCCTCTGGACTATTCTTCCTGTGCTGCCGCTGCTCTCGGAAGAGCACTCGGCTCAATGACGGTGTCTTGCAGAGACTCGTCAATCCGTCGTGCAGGGAGGTGTCTCCAGACCCAGAAGGCCTACAGCTGCCCAGATCAGCAGGTTGACCATCCCGGCTTCACCCGCTACATAGGAAGATTTGCAGAAAGAGCAATAACACCTGTATGTTCTGAGCGAGGAGCGAGGTCTTTGAAGTCTTTCGCATTATAGGTAACAATCAACCGTTTCAATTGTGCTGCAAGATGGTGTACTTGAGGGTCTGAAAATCCTCCGCTCTTGAAGTCGTCTCTGATATGTTTTACGTCAAATAACTCGTTAAGATGAGGGAAAGCAATCCGATGGGGCATGTTTTCGTCAAGAAGTAGCTTATGTTTATAAAACCTTTTCTGCATGGATGGTTGTTGTAATCACCTGAATAGCTCCCTCAAGTGTTTTCAAGTCTACCCACGTAAACATATCATGAATTGCCTCGATTGGGTATCCCTCTTTGAGGCGGTAAAGAATAACTTCAATGGGAATACGGGTTCCCTTAATTACTGGTGCGCCGCCCATAATAGTTGGTGTTGATGTGATGTATTTCATATGCATAGCAGAGCTATTATATCAAATCACTGCTTACTTGCAATCTACGTTTTTTCTCCATGACCTGTGTATATATCTTTCGCCTTCGCGCTCTCACTGCCGCAAGTATTTGTCTTCGTTTCTCCTTGGCTTCTCGCACGGTGTCAGGGTTGAATGGTATGTGTGGTGTTGCATATGTGGTCATATGGTTGGAATGGTAGTATGCTTCCTCCTTGCTGTCAAGCTGGTTTTATCGGTGGGATGGTATGAAAGGTAAAAACTAAACAGTCCAGCTAATTTGCTCACGAAACACGGGAACTTTCTTCAGAGCAGCACCGTCATACTCGATGAACTCCCACAAAGGGAGGAAAAGAAAAGGAGATTTCACTATGCTCAGGATGCTCAAAAGGTTCGTTCCCCTTGTTATTGCCCTGGGATTGTTTGCTTTCCAGACCGTGCCCGCCTTCGCCTGTGGAGGACTAGTTGCACCAAACGGGGCTATTCGCCTATCGCGGGCCGCTACGCTGGTCGCCTGGCACGATGGTATTGAGCGATACATGACCAGCTTCTCCTACCAGGGAGATGTCTCCAACCTGGGTTGGATCGTCCCCCTACCCGCGGTGCCACTCAAAATTGAGGAAGGTGGTGCGTGGACGCTGCAACGCCTCTCCCGTGAGACTCATCCCCAGATAGAGGATTTCGCCGGTGTTGCGCAGACAGCTTCCTTGGCATCAAAGGTGGAAGTATTGCAGCAGGTGAAGATTGAAGCACTCGATATCACGGTACTGCGCGGCAGTGGACAGGCCGTGTTGGACTGGGCCGCCAGCAACGGCTTCTTCCTGAACAAGGACACCCACGACCACCTGCTTGCTTACGCCAAGGGCAGCCCGATATTCATGGCAGCGAAGTTCGACACGAGCCGTGCCAGGGCACGTCACCAGCTTCAAGGGGATGGCGCTCCGATACTGATCACCATGAAGATTCCACACATCTGGATTCCCCTTGAAGTCCTGGCACTCGATGGCCAGCAAGTACAGGCCGACCTCTACTTGTTGACTGATATACCCGTCAATACCAGCGATGTAAATGCAAAGGTCGGGCAGTCCGCCGTGGGCAGCGAGGTACCGGGTGCGCCCGGCATGAAGCTCGCGTTCCAGGAAAAGATGAACCCGATACTCTTTCACGACCTGTCAACCGACCGCAACATGTCCTGGGTGCGATCTGATGGCTGGCTAACCTACCTGAGCCTTGATGCCCCCGATACAGCGGTCACATACGATATGGGCATCAGTTCTATGGGTGTGATACGGCTGGCCCACTTTGGAACACCACCCATGGCCATTGTGGATGGCCAGCTAGCCAAAGAATTTCCGGCATGGATACCAACGCTGCCAATGGGGACACCCCAGATGACTCAGATACTGGCAATTTTGCTGGGCCTTGTGAGCGCAGTGTTCCTGATCTTCCGCGCAAGAGCACGTTTAATAAAGAGATAAGCTTTAAAGAGGAGAAGCATTGCTCAGAGGCACATAATCTGGCGACGCCGGATTATGTGCCTCTGAGCAATGCTTCTCCTCTTCTGTTAATCATCGTAGTTTGGATTGTGATATGTCGAACCTGTGGCACAGGTGCTCTGTTGTAAGATGAACGGTGAGCGTGCACTTTGTGTAAAGTCGAAGGCATTCAGCATATTATTTGCCCCTTTATCGCGATTCGTCAGTTGGGCAAGTCCCAGTATGTCTTCAGAGAAGCGCAGCATTGACGAAAACTCGTATTGCGTAGGGTCAATAAATCCCTTCTTCGCGAATGGGGAAATAACCAGGAGCGGAACACGAAATCCCAGGCCATATCCATCGATCTGCTGAGGCGGTACATGATCGTAGTAACCACCGAAATCATCCCAGGTGAGAAAAACCGCCGAAGACGACCAGTCTGGCCCGTTCATCAATGCATTGAGCATCTGAACCGTCCAGTTCTCGCCAACGCAGACACTGGCAGGCGCGTGTTCACTGACCTGCCCAGGGGTCACAATCCAGGAGACTGTGGGAAGGTTTCCACTGGCAGCATCAGTCATGAACTGCTCGGTCGGTACGACATATTTCCAGTCTGCACCGTAGCGAATATGCTTGATCGCATCAAAAGATGACCAGATGTAGCCACTTTGACCCGATGGCGGCGCATAGTAACGCCAGCTATCACCTTTGGCGTCAAGCTCGTCGGCAAGCGTCTGGAAGTCAAAACAGGCATTCTGTAAATGAATGCTATTATCGCTGCCCTTGATTTGAACCTGCTGGTTAGGAATATCACACCCCCAACCCTTTGTCGCATTACCCAGCGTGCCAATATTTTTATCAGTCTTGGGATTATTGATGGCTCCCCCCGACTGAGCAGCCACAGTATAGAGGTGATTGGGGAAACTTGGCCCCATCAGTGAAGAAAACATGTGGTCGCCCAGCACAAAGTTTTGGGCGTACTGCCAGTAGTTCGGGATATCGGATTGATACATCTGTGTGAGGCTATTATTGGCAAAAGGATCAGTCGTGTTGCTTTTGGCCCTCTTCCCCTTGTTATGCAGCAGGTCAAATTTATCCATCTTGCCACCGTCATATGCCATAATAGCACCTTGAGAAGAGTGGTCGATGTCCGGTATCGAATCCGCTTCGTGGTGCAGCGTCACCACATTGCCTTCGGAATCTTTCGCAGTGGTTGCTCCATCGGCACCTGGATAAGTGCCAAAGTAGTTATCGAAGGTGCGGTTCTCTTTGACAAAAAATATAATGTGCTTGATATGCTGGGCCGCATCCGCCGACGTGCCCGGTGTGGAGCTACCAAAAGAACACGCGCTCATCAATGCCACCAATCCAATCAGGCTATAATGAAATAAGCGCAATTGGAGCACCTTTTTGCTCCGGCCTGTTACTTGAGATAACATAGTATAGTTCACTCCGCTTCTTTTTAAGGAGGACAAAGAAATCCTAATAAAGTTTATACTTCCTCTACGCCCATTCTAACAAAAAGATTTCAAGAAAACCTCAAGAAAAGATAATAGTATGTTGAAGGTACTACATTTGATAGAGGCTACATAATATGAGCCTGGCACTTGCAAGTGCCAGGCTCATATTATGTAGCCTCTATCAAATGTATTTCATTTCAACAAAGCGTCCGCGCAGGGCATTGACCTGGGACTTGACATCTTTGCCGCGTATGGCGTCATGCATCAATTGGGCCAGCTCACCTATGGCTCGTTCGTCCATGCCGAAACGGGTGATTTCGGGGACGCCGATACGCAGGCCTGAGGGGTTGCGCGGGTCGGTGTCGCCGGGAACCATGTTGTAGTTCACGATAATGTCGTTGGCCTCTAAACTTTTGGCGACCTCAACGCCCCCACCCCAGTCGGAAACATTGACGGCGATCATATGGCTGCGGGTATAGCCAAAGTCACGCGCCTCGACTGGAGTACCAAGCTCATCGAGGCTGCGGCCAAGGGCCTGGGCGTTGCGTACAATTTGCGCGGCATAGTCGCGACCAAACTGCTTCATCTCGCGTATAGCTACCAGCAGGGCGGGCAACGTATGCAGGTGGTGGTTGCTGGAGGAGCCGGGGAAGACGCCGCGATCGGCGGCAGGCCAGTATTTCTTCTCGGACTCGGCATCCATGTTGCCCAGGATCACGCCTCGCTGTGGCCCCGGGAAGGTTTTATGCGTGCTGCCGGTCATCCATGTTGCCCCCTCGTGTAAGGGTGATTGAAACTGACCACCAGCAATCAATCCCAATACGTGCGCGCCGTCATAGAGCAGCGGGATATCTTTGGTTTTACAGTAGGCGGCAACTTCCGCGACGGGTTCAGGGAAGAGGAAAAGGCTCTTGCCCATTACGACCAGTTGGGGTGATACCCGGTCGATGAGCTCAATCGTTTTCTTGGGGTCAATGTGATAGTGGTCTGGTGTCAAGGGCAAATAATGCAGATTGACCGAGTTTGGACCGCCCAATTTCAAGGATTGGCCGCGATTCTGGATACGGCGGCCAAATACCCCTACCGGCCCGTGGCTGATGTGGCCCCCAGCATCGGTTGAGTTGGCAACAATAGTATCTCCGCCGCGCAACAGCCCAAGCGCGATGGCGGTATTGGCAGCATTGCCGCTAATGGGGCGCACATCCGCCTGCTTCGCACCAAAGAGTGCAATCATCTCATCATGGGCCATGCGCTCGACCTGGTCAATGTAGCGCGTGCCCTGGTAATAGCGATTGACTTTATCACCTTCGTTGGGGTGGCCTTCGGCATAGCGTCCCATGAAATCAGAGTTCTGCACGCGGCGCACCGCTTCGCTAGGGGTATTCTCGCTGGCGATCAGGTTGATGGCCTGTGTCTGCCGCCAGGTATTCTGTTTCGCAATGATGTCTTCAATATCGCTGATATCTACGATCATGTGTTTTGCTCCCTTCTGATGTTGTTAGTAAAAATATGTAATTTAGTATACCAGCAGGAGAGGGCTATAACAATAGACAAGCTGCATATAAGAATGACACGTTGGCGACAGCTTATCAACGTTTTATATGGATAAATGTCTCAATGTTGACAGCTCGTAAGCATCGGTAGTATGATGTATACAAACAGTAGACACTTACGCAATGAAAGGACGATACAGCATGACCGAGAATATGGAGAGCCAGGAGTACCTGAGCATTGATGACGCGGCTAAAACTATCGGGTGGAACCGCGCAACCGTGTATAAATACGCCGATGAACTCGGCATGAAAAAGTATAAATTTCGCCTTAACCGGAAAACATATCTGGCAGCAGAGGATGTAGAGAAGCTGAAGCAAATTAAAGACAAACCCTGGTTAGCCGGAATCAAGGAAGTGAAGGTAGAACAAAAATCAGGAGGAGATGCTGCTTAGCTTGGGCCACCACGCCCCAAGTTTTTCCAGGAATAGCGCGTTGTAGCCCCGGTCTATACAAAAGTAATTATTAATACATTGCAAAGAAGTACATCATGAATAGCAGTCAATCACCGGATTTCGACTCAATCAAACAGGTCAATCCTTACGGGCAAGAATACTGGAGCGCACGCGATCTGGCTCCATTGTTAGGCTATAACAAGTAGGAACGCTTTGATGTAGCAATTCAACGCGCCATGACTGCCTGCAATCAAGTTGGGCAACACGTACAGAACCATTTTCCAGCCTCCTCGAAAATGGTCAAACTAGGTTCCGGAGCCCAACGGGAACTTAAAGATTATTTTCTTTCTCGCTTTGCTTGTTACCTTGTCGCTCAGAATGGCGATCCACCAGAATGGCGATCCACGCAAACCTGAGATTGCAGCAGCCCAAGTATATTTCGCAGTAAGTACTCGCGCTTTTGAGATTCACCAACTCCGTAAAGAACAAGAAGAACGCCTGGAGACACGACTCAAAGTCTCCGAGAGCTTCAAGCAACTTGCAGTTGCTGCAGATGCCGCCGGGGTCTACTCTCAGAACTTCGGAATATTCGTAGATGCCGGATATTTGGGGCTCCATCGCCATACTGTGGAAGAGCTGAAGGCCATCAAAGGCATTCCTGAAAAAGAAGATTACCTTGACAACATTGGTCGCTCTGAACTCAGTGCTATCGACTTCAAAAATGTACAGACGGAGGAAAAGCTCAGGCGGGATAAGGTGACGGGCGAAGATGACGCCATTGAAACACACTATTATGTTGGCGACCAGGTGAGGAAAACACTGGAAACGCTGCAGGCACCTATGCCGGAAACACTACCACCAGCACCATCCATTCGCAAGATGGTCGAGGAGCACCGCAGGGCTGCAAAGAAACGGAAATTGAAGGTGGCAAAGCAAGATGAGCAACCATCACTGCTGGATGTGTCAGCAGAGCAAAAGACATGATCAGAACCTCGCCCAGATGACCATCAATAATAACTTCCCAGGTGAATGAATTCGATGTAGACCATCAGGCACTCCGTGCCTGATGGTCTACATCGAATTCATTCACCCAACTTCCCCGCTGAGGTTGAACAAACTGCCCAATGCTGCTATACTACGTCATACCGAACTGGATGAGTGTATTGCAGCACAATCTTTTATCCTGGACCGAACCAACCGTTGGTATGGGAGCATAGACGGGTCTACGACAGGACAGTTCACCGTGTAACCGTGTAGTCTGTCCGTATCTATGGGTAGGCCCCTCTTGCATAGAAACTCAGGAGGATTTCAGGTTTTATGAAGGTTTATAGGGCGGAACACATTCGCAATGTAGCGTTGATTTCCCATGTTGGAGCCGGTAAAACATCTCTCATAGATGCGGCATTATTCGATAGTGGGGCTGTCACCCGGCAGGGTAAGGTAGATGAAGGTAGCTCCGTCGCCGACTACGATCCTGATGAATTGAAACGGCGAATGACACTGCACGCAAAGGTGCTACCCGTTGAATGGAAAAATACCAAGATCAACTTCATTGATACCCCCGGTTATGCCGATTTCCTTGGTGAAGTAAAAGCAGGGCTGCGTGTAGCCGATGCAGCCCTTGTTGTTGTGACGGCAGAAAAAGGGGTGGAGGTTGGTACCGAACTCACCTGGCAATATGCCGACGAGCGCAAGTTACCACGTATGGTGCTCATCAATAAGCTGGATCGTGAAAACACCTCGTTCGATACGGCACTCAACTCGCTGCGCAAGCAGTTTGGCCTCAAGGTTGTGCCACTCCAGGTACCGATCGGCGAGCAGGCAGGTTTCAGGGGTGTGGTAGACCTCGTTTCGCAGAAGGGCTACACTTTTGAAGGTGGCAACAAGGTCCAGGAGGTGGCGATACCCGCCGAACTCAAAGAGAGCATCAGTTCTTATCGCGAGCAGCTCATCGAGTCGGCGGTCGAGAGCGACGACACGATTATGGAAAAGTTCCTGGAAGGCGAAGAGCTGAGCGACGAGGAGATCTTGTCGGTCGTCAAAAAAGGCACACGCAGCGGCCAATTGATACCAGTGTTATGTGGCTCAGGCAGCAAAAACATCGGTGTGCAGACGCTGCTGGACGCAATCGTAGACTATTTGCCTGATGCAGCCGATGCTCTGCCAGAAGACGCTAAGGCCTTTGGCAATACGCTTTCAATGTTTGTTTTCAAAACAGCGGCGGCACAGGTAGGCACCATCTCCACCTTCCGCGTCTACAGCGGGACACTCAAACCGGATACGCACGTCTACAATGTGCAGACAAAGGCAGATGAGCGTCTCGGGCAATTAATTACTCCTCGCGGCAAAAACCAGGAGCCGGCCACGGAGATTTCAGCAGGTGACATTGGAGCAGTGGCGAAACTCTCCAACACGCATACCGGTGATACGCTAGTGGGCAGCAAAGATGTCAGCGCTACGCTGGATCCGATCAACTTCCCCGCCCCCTGCTACACCGTAGCCGTTTCCCCCAGGAGCCAGGCCGACCTGGATAAAATGAGCAATGCCCTGTCTCGTGTTGCGGAAGAAGATCGCACCTTGCGCGTAACTCGCGATCCTGAAACGGCGGAAGTCTTGCTATCGGGTATGGGCGAGTCGCATATCCAGATCACAGTTGAAGGCATCAAACGCAAGTATGGTGTGGATTTGGATGTAAGAGACCAGCGCATCTCCTATCGCGAGACGATCCGCAAGAAGGCCCGCGCAAACGGACGCCACAAACGTCAAAGCGGTGGACACGGGCAATTCGGCGATGTATGGCTGGAGATCGAGCCGTTAGCAATGGGAAGCGAAGAGACCTTCATCTTCGAGGATAAGATCGTCGGCGGCGTGATACCCAACCAGTACATTCCAGGCGTCGAAAAAGGCGTGCGTGAATCGCTCAGGCGCGGCTTCATTTCGGGCAACCCCATGCTCTATGTCAAGGTAGCGTTGGTGGACGGCAAGTATCACCCGGTGGACTCCTCGGCGCAGTCATTTGAAGTGGCGGCCTCGCTGGGTATGCAGGAGGCTGTACCGCAGGCAGGCCCAACACTTCTAGAGCCGGTAATGTCCGCAACGATCACCGTCCCCGAAAACAATATGGGCGATGTGATGAGCGATATCAACACCAAACGTGGACGTGTACTGGGCATGGCATCCCTGGAAAACGGGATGCAGCAGATTACGGCGAATGTGCCACAGGCCGAAATGCTGCACTATGCAACCGATCTACGATCTATCACGCAGGGCCGCGGTTCCTTCAAGTTGGAGTTTTACCAGTACGAAGAAGTTCCGGCCAACGTGCAACAGGAGATCATCGCACAACACAAGAAGGCCGTAGAGGCCAAGAAGTAGTGTCAAACAACAAACGGCGTCTTTCATCGCGATGAAAGACGCCGTTTGTTGTTTGACAAGTGCACCCACCATATTTTGAGGTATTCCTTCCTCTCATCGTTCCTCGCCGCTTCATGGCTTGCATATCACAGGCGGGGCTTGATGAACCACGCTGTTCCTTGTCCATTCATCGTTCCTCGCCCCTTCTTTCCTACCCAGCGGAGGTGGTTGGCAAGATGCGCGTTGAATGTCACCTCCTCACCCCATTCGGGATACATCGGGTGAAGCGACTGGAAAGCGAGCGGGAGGATGTGCTGAAGAAAGAGCTTCACATCCATTTCTGCCAGCAGTACACGAAGCTGGGATGGAGTGGGCGCAAGCCACTGGTTTCCTACAACTGACCCGCTTTCCGGCAACGTGCTGAGTGAAGAAGAGAGTTGGTCAATCGATATGAGCGTATATCCTAATGCAGATCGGGTATCCTCCGCCACATCCCATTGTGGCTCCTCCGGTTCCCCATCTATCCACTGCTCAATCATCCGGAAGAGGTCAGCATCGGAAAGCGCCAGTAAATCATCCTGGGCTTGTTTGGCAAAGATTTGGATTTGAGTTTTCATCTTCATGAAGAGATCCTTATTCCTTCTCATTCTCCTCTGCCTCTAGTATACTCTACTCTCAGAAAGGAACATCCTTTTAGAGATTGACGTGAAGTGTCGCAAGTCATCTCCCTACGATGCAGAAGAGAGAGCAATGTTGAGCTGTTTGAGTATCCAGAGAAAAATACTGTCTTGCCCATGATCGAGGTCTATCGTGACGATTTTCTCATGACGGAGCGTGAAGGCGAGGCAATACGCTGGTCGAGAGAGCTTTTTGTCGGTGGGGGGGGTGGCGGGAAGTCCTGGAACCGCGAGCGACAAGTTCAAGAGTCCTGTATGCGTCCCCATGAATTGCACGGTTGCCTCAATCGTACTGCCTACCACAGATACATGCTCAGTCTGGAACGAATAATCTGGGAACCCATATGCCAGTCCCATGAAGAGGCCAAGAAACACATATTTCCCTGGCTGCTTGGATAAATTGCCATGCAAGACGAACGTATCACCGAGGTAGGTCTCCACAGTGTGAAAGTCATTTGCATTCAAAGCCGCTAGAAATGCTGTAACGGTCTCTATGTCCTGCATATGTCTCCGTTTCTCCTGAGGTTTCACCCAAGCACTGATGTGGTCTTTCAGAAAACAGCAGAAGCAAAAGCCTTCCGAAAGGACAGAACACTCACCAAACGTTTGGTGAGTGTTTGTCAAATGGTGTCATTCATGTCAAACTGAGATCAAAGCACGTTCGACGCTTTACTCCAACTCTCAATTCTAGTATACCTACCTGTCGCAACACCTCATTTGCTTGACTGTACATACAACCGACTAAAGTTGTAGAGTGTTTATATCACGAATCTTTGCCCACATAGAAAGGAAAAATAGGCAATGGCAACTCCAAGAAAACCTATGAATGACCGCGCGGCGGGCGAAATAATGCTAAAAGAAGTATTCAAAATTGTGCAGAAGCTAAACGCCGCCGCAGGCCCAAGCATGGTAACTAAGGGTGTGAAGAACGGTAATATGACCTTTAGCCCTAAGATAGTCGTCGATGAAGAAGGGTACAGGCAGTACACCTGCGAGGTTTCGATCTACACGTCAAAAAGCTTGGAAGTCGGGCCACAGATTAGCATGGGTTTAGTCGGTGATGATATCGAGCAGTTTAAACAAGCTCTCTCAACTCTCTTTCTGGCACTTTCTGGCCTTGCCCAGCAGAGCTACTTATCTGATATGTTCACAGTGGGGCTTATCAGGCCAAACGGTGAAGAGATTGAAGTGTACGCACCCGCAGTGCTTGAACCAGGCATGTATCGCCTGGATGAAGCATAAAGCAGATCGAGGCATACTGCATCTAACCGCTGCCGGAAATTCGCAATCTCTGTCATATCATTACCTTTTCCTCATCTTGTGATATAAAGTCCTGTTGTTGCACGAAATTCTTGACTCTTATGTGCAAAATTCGTACAATTCAGAAACGTCAGGCTATTATCGTCTATAAACTCTCTACAAGAGTATGTCGCAACATGCCCATATGAGGTAACACTTGCAAAACAAACGTATATACGCCGCACCATCGCTGTCAGAATTGCTCAATCAACTTCTGATGTATCGCCCTAGTGGCGTGCTTACTATATGGCGTGCCGCAGGCGTACGTCAAGACGATGCAAGAATTACTATAGAACAGGGACGGCTCTTACACGTTTACTGGCGTGCATACAAAGAGGACGCCAACGAGCGCATGTTGGCATGGCTCAATAGCTGGGGCCAGATTCATTTCTCGTTTCAATCAACGATATCCCACTTACAACTGCCCTCCCCTTCCTCACCACACTCAATACGACCAGAACAACCTGTTCAACCTGTTCAACGTGCGCAGTCTATACAGCATGGGCAGTCGACACGGCCTGCACCTCCTCCCCAGGAGGCTCCAATACAACCCACTCAGCCTCGACGGAGGCCATCAGTCACCCAGCCACTCCATGCCACACCCGCTATAAACAGGGCAGCACATACTACTGCGATAAATACGGGACATGTGCAGGAGAGTGCAGAGGAATATGGGCGAACACAGGAGCTCCCTTTAACACAATTGTTACGGCGACAGGAAGAACTCAGAAATGCCAGGGCTAATGGCAACCCGTTGACACCCATTGCCCATGAAACGGTTATTGCTTCCCTCACTCAGCACGGGAGGGAGTATCCAGCAGCGCAGCTTCCCCGCTATGACCGCACCATCTTTCTGCTCATTAATGGGCGACGGACAGTGGTTGACCTGGCTCAACTGGCCAATCGTTCCCTGGAAGAGATCTATTCGACGTTTTTACGCTTGAAGAATGCGCAGCTCATCACGATTGAGGCACGGGCCACGCGGACGCGATAAATCGGGTCCCTACGGTTTAGTTTAACATGCTGCGATCGTCGTTTTGCGGGCGAGCCAGTATCTGGCGCATGAATGACACTTCACGGCGCAAAATGGCTATCTCTTCCTGCAAACGTTGCAGCGTTGAGGTGAGTTCTAAGAAATGCTGCTTCTGTTCGTTCTGCAAATCCAGGAAGTAGGCGATAAAGTGAGAGAGTTCTTCCGGGCTGTTTGGCAGATGCGTGCGAATATCCTTATCTGGCTCATTGGCCGCTTTCAGTAGCAACTCCAGATAGGTACCGAAGAGGCTATGCGCCTGCCTGACCTCAACACCCAGCTTTTCTTCAGGCTCGGAAATATCCTCGTATGGCTCAACCAGGCCAGAAAGATAGGGCTTGTCGCGATGCTGGCTGAGTATGCGAAAGCGTTGCGCACCCACAGCCATCAGGACGTAGCGTCCATCATCCAGCCTATCCAGGTCGCGTATCTCCGCCATGGTACCAACAGCATATGGCTCCTCTAGTAAGAGCATACTTTCTGGCCGGGCCAGCACCACACCAAAGGGTGTCTTTTGTTCGTGGCACTCGGCGATCATCTGGCGGTAGCGCGGCTCAAAGATGTGCAGAGGCAGCACCACACCCGGAAAAAGCACTACATTTAATGGAAATAAAGGCAATTCAACTGCTCTAGCCGACATGATTATCTTTCTCCTCTTCGGGTAAGAGACCGCCACCTCCAGGTATAGAGATACGAAGTACATCACCAGCTTGCACATCACCAACACCTGTAACCCTCTATTTAGCATAACAAAAAGATGACCCTATCAGCAATCCTGGCCTTCGTATAAAACAGGGCTTCGCAAAAGTCGTCCTTGTGCTGATGTCGGCTCACAAGTGAGCCTCTTTTGAGAAAAAAGGGTTGAGGGTTTAGAGAATACCTATGAGATAGCGATAGAGGTGAGCTCATGCTGGCGGAGATCAGGCGTTGCTCGAGAATTGCAGATGTTTTCGCTTGAGTTGGATGCCCTGGAGGATGTGATTCTCCAGGCAATAGGTCTCTCATGGCATTGGGATACAGAGGAAGTGGGTCTACCCTCCTCACGTTATCGCCAGTTGATTGCACGGCTTTTCGAGTCACATGATTTCATAGAATATCAGACGAGCGAACCAAATATCAGTAGTGAACCTGGGAACATCTTGCTGGTGCGCATAGGCAGCCGTGTTAGTCAGCAGAACGTGGGTCAGTTTATTAATCGGCTATTGGGTTCAGTCGACCTTTCGACCATGTAGTGAAACCGTTTCTCCTCCGCGCTCGGCGGAATATTTTGCGGCTTCCATGACGATAATGTTGCGGCGGGACTCTTCTGGCGGGACTGCCAGTGGCTCGCCGCAATGCAGGTGATTGGCCAGATTGCGATGGAATGCATAGAGGGAGGCTTCGGGCAGCATCAAGTGCTGTTCGTGAATAGCACCGCTGAGGTCGCGAGTGAACACATGGAGGTCTGGGAGCGCCTCTGAGGGGGCCAGGCGTTGTTCGATCAGATCACCTGACCAGCGGCGTGTCTTGACAAATTCTTGTCTCCAATGCCCAACAATGGCACCTCGTTCTCCAAGGATGTACCACTTGGGCTTAAGCGCGGCGGCGATATCCGAGTGCATAAATTCTGCCTCTTGCCCGCCGGCGAAACGCAGGTAGACGCTGGAATGGTCAGCATTGGTGATATCGTGCCAGACGCGCTTATGCTCTACGCCGCGCACACTGACCACGCGGTCGGGAATGAGTTGCAGTATCCAGTCCAGGTAATGCGAACCCCAGTCATAGAAAATGCCACCTGAGATAGGTTCGTGAGAGTGCCAGTAGTCGCAGGGGTGAGTATAGCCGCCAATAAATGTCTCCATGTGGAAAACGGCACCGATTGTGTCACTTTTGAGTACCTGCTGAATAGCCAGGTAGTCGGGGTCCCAGCGGCGGCACTGGTAGACGGTCAGAGCTAGCTGTCGTTCTCTGGCCAGTTGGATCATCTGATCAGCTTCTAGCGTGGTCAAACAAAACGGCTTCTCGGAGACAACGTGTTTACCTGCATGTAACATCTGCAAGGAGATCGCGGCATGAGTATTGGGTGGAGTCGAGACAATTACGAGGTCAATGTCGGGATCGGCGGCGACCTGCTCTAGATCGGTACAGGTACGCACGCCTGGAAACGCCTGTTGGGCCACGGCCAGACGCTGTTCGTTGCGGTCACAGACAAGCGCGTACTCTAAGCCAGGGATGTTACTAATGGCGGTACCATGCTCAAAACCAATGGCACCATAGCCAATCATGGCGACGCGGGCGGTGCGCTCCTGGGTATCGATACCTGAAACATAGCACACGGCGCGAGCAAGCATCTGCTGGAAAACAGGATGCGCTTGTGTCTCCTGTGTACTGCCTAAAGTCGTGCAGAAGATGCGGCCCTGACCGTAGTCGCGGGTATAAGCCAGGGTGTAAGGAACATAGTGCCAAGAGGTACGCCAGAGGATCTGGGCATCAGAAGGAACCTGGCTGAGGAGATAGACGCTCTCAAGCACTGCGAAGGATGGATCAACGCGGCGGGTGATATAGTGGTCGGGAGGCGCTACTCGGGCGATGATCTCGCTGCGCGGCGTACACGTACCGTGAATATTACCCAGCACATCACCCAACAAGGGATATTCATGGTAGGCTTCCGCTGCGTCGCCGGTGCATACCAGGCCGCCTCCACGCTCAACAAAGGTACAGAGTGCCTCTTCCTGCGCGGCGTCGAGCGGCCCCACATCACCGTCGAGCACAACAATCTGTTCTGGCGTTAAATGGTAAAACGCATTTGGGGTAGTCACAACCGCGATATCATTCACAGCAATCATGGATCAGCTTCTACTTTCGTGGTAATGTGGATGCTCATGAGAGTGATCGGGCCAGTGCCGGTGCTCATGAGTATGCATGGTTCCGGCTGGCGGTAATGCTTTGGCTGGATGAGTATGGGTACCTTCGACGTGATAGGGATGATCGTGACCACGCCACAGGTTTTTCTCGTTATAATTGGCGACCAGCAGGCTTTCACCGTGATGCCAGCGATCGCGGAAAATGTCATAATTCTTCTTGCTCTTCGTGGCTTGCTCGTCCTCGCTCAGACTATACCACTCCCGGTGGGGATGTTTCACAACGCAGTCAGCCAACTCTGGCACAGCGACAACACGGTAGCCCGCGGCTTTGAAAAAGAAACTGTAGTAGATGTCCATTAAGCGATAAAAACGGAACTTTTCGTCGATCCAGCCAACTTCTTGTAGCAATTCACGCCGGAAAGCCATCAGGTAGCCTTCGATTGCATCCACATCTGGCCCTGACGACTCATGGAATTCTCGCAGGTCATCTGTCACCAGGCCATATGGCCCGGCAGCGCCCATATTGCGGTCGGCAAGGGTCGATGCTAACGGTTCCCAGATATTGCCTTTGACCTCGATTGAAGTGTCCATCAGAATAATAGAGTGCCCTCTACTGGCACGCATGGTGGCATTGCGACCGGCGGCAAAACCCATGTTGTGATCGGCAAAAAGTACCTGCACATGAATGCTCACCAGATCACCATTACGCGCAAGTTGTTGTAGATAGGTCAGGGTATCATCGGTTGAACCATTCTCAATGATCACCAATTCGATATGTCGGGCATCATGCTGATTGTAACGACAAATACTTTCGATGCACCGCTGTAAGTCCTCCCGGTTATTGTGAGCTACCAGGTTAATCGAGAATTCAAAGAGATCAGACAACCATCGATTATCAGGTACATCCGTCGAACTGGAGATGATGGTGAACTCGTCCTCGGGTCGGCGTGGTAACACCAGAGCACCATGGGAAGTATCTTTGAGGTCATAGCCAGCAGCATTCAGTTCCTGGCGTACCTGGTCCGCCTGGGCATACTGTCCACGAGAACGCAGAGCATCACGCTCGCGCACCTGTGCTGCGATTTCGGATGGCACTGTTGCCAGGTAGACCTGGGGGTCGGTCTTCAGCTGCGGCTGGTCACTTTGCAGGTAATTTTTGAGATCAAACCCCAGGATACGATCAAAATCCAGCAGTAGACGTACCCTGGCAGTAGGAGTCAATTCATTTGAGCGCAGCATGTCCCAGACCACAGACATAGCACGGGGCATATTCAGGTCTTGCTCGACCTCTGCCAGAAAGGCGTCTCGCCAGGGTTGCGCCTTGAGTGGTTCTTCTGAGAAGACGTAGGATCGATCAGACTGTGTGAATAACTGGTAGGCCAGTTCTTGTAGTCGCTCAAGGGAGGTTTGGGCAGCTTGCAATGCGCGGAAGGTAAAATTCAGGCGGCTGCGATACAGCGCGGTGGTGTAAAAGTAGCGCAGGGCAAGGGGATAAAAGCCGCGTGCCTCGATCTCTGAGCAGGTGTAGGCATTGCCTGTGGATTTTGCCATTTTCTGGCCATCGGCGAGCAGGTGTTGAGCGTGAACCCAATAATTGACGAACTGCTGGCCTGTAAAGCCTTCGCTCTGGGCAATCTCGTCTTCGTGATGGGGAAAAATATTATCCACGCCCCCGGTATGCAGGTCAAAATGCTCGCCAAGATATTTGATTGACATGGCACTACACTCGATATGCCAGCCGGGGAAACCGCGGCCCCAGGGGCTATCCCAGGCCATTTCACGATCTGGTTCCGCCAGCTTCCACAGCGGGAAATCTTCTGGATTGTGGCGATCGGTATCCACGCCTTCGCGCACACCCGCCAGCATGTTCTCAAGCTGATTACCGGAGAGTTTCCCGTAGCCGGGGAAACGCCTGATGTCGAAGTAGACATAGCCGTTGACTTCATAGGCGATGCCTTTTGCCAGCAGACCCTGTATGATGGCAATCATTTCAGGAACGTGCTGTGTAGCGCGAGGGAAGATATTAGCGGGTAATATATTGAGTTTGGCCTCGTCATTATGGAATGCTTCGGTATAGAACTGGGCAATCTGTAAGGAGGTTTTACCCTCTTTGCGGGCCTGGGCCAGCATTTTATCCTCACCGCGATCCACCATTTCCTGGCGCATATGGCCGACATCGGTAATATTCTTGACCTGCATCACATCAAACCCACGATACTCGAAAGTGCGCCTTATCCAATCGGCCATAGTGAAGGTGCGCAAGTTGCCGATGTGGATGTAACGGTAGACGGTTGGGCCACACGAATACATTTTGATCTTGCCGTCCTCAAGCGGAACAATCTCTTCAATCCGTCTAGTCAGAGTATTATAGATTTTCATTATGGCGGTTTTAGCCTTTCTATACGGTATTTCTGAGTTTACTTCATCGTATAGATGTGAACAAGCATCCTATATCATTCAATATCATATGGTACGAGTGAATTTCAACGTTTGTCAAGAAGATACGTGAGCCATTCGTGTTTGGCTCATTGAAGAGGCGCACGGAGATAGACTAAAGGTGCTGGAGGGTAGTTGTGTGCCATGCCGACTTTGCAGCCTTTGGCTGCAAAGTCGGCATGGCATCCCTTGCGGTGCCATGCTGGGGGTCTAACTGGGGGTACAATAAAAGAGATCAAAGCTCTTCGACGAGAAAGGCGAGACAGTACGATTCAAAGGAGTGACTACCATCACATCTATCCCTGGCTCCGAGGGGAAATAGGCGACTTTGTAGGTAACTTGCTCTGTATCCAGCAATTGGAGCAGGAGGGGGTGAGGGTCGCCATGCTTGACAAAGACCAGGAAGCTCGGACGGTCGGCGTTTTTCACAGCATCGGTGTACGAGGGAATGCGATCGATGGAAATAGAGGGATGGATGCGCGCCAGCGGGTCAGCCATAATGATGCTGTTATTGGTCTTGAAAACAATCGGGTAAACAAGCAGATTGGTTCCCCATGCATAGCGGATGTGCTCATGCTGCATGTATGAGATGATCGGATCATCATTGGCCGGGGCAATTGTACAGTAAGGGGTTTGAAAGGCGAGATAGGGGTTGGTTAATCCATACGTCCAGGCCTGCGCGCCGAGATAGGCAAGCAGAAGAGCAAACAATCCCACCAGAGCCAGCACAGAAATGCGCCGAAGTGATGGGCTTGCTGAAAATTGGGTGCGTGTCGTATTACTCGCATCTTCTGTTTGTGATACTGACTCTTTGCTCTTCTCATACATGAACATGCTGGCGAGCGTGAAAGTGGTGGCGAACAGGAAGGGAATTGCCAGCACCAGGGGTGTTGCATAACGCCCGGCAAAGTCAATGTTACACGAAACGAGGCCGGAGACAGAGGCCGAACTGGTGCAGAAAAGTGCGGCGGTGCAGACTCCAAAAAGCACCGGTAGGGCAGCGAGGCATCGTACACGTAGAAGGACAGAGTGGTGCCAGACGAACGAGACGCCGACAAGAACACTGGCGACAAAGATGCAGAGGAGGCTGAAGATGAGCAGCGGTGAGTGAATCGCTGCCAGAAGTGTACTATCAAAGGGAGTTGCACCACTGAGAACCCGCGGGGCAACACACGACTCGTACAACTTTGCCACCTGTGACACGACATGCAGTCGCTGTCTTGACCACCCGCCTCCGAGCGAGCGGATGTAGGTGAGATTCTCCCATTGATGCGTAGTGCCCCAGATAATACCCGGCAGGAAACCCAGCACACAGGCAGGGATAGCGACGACAGCCAGAAGGAGTTCTTTGAGAGAATGCATGATAGCCGTGGGTATTGCTTCTGAGGACCTGACTCGATTGACTATCTCGATGATGCGATCGGCGACGATCCAGAGTGCAGCCGCCAGGATGGCCTCAGAAATCAAGGGGTAAATCCAGATGCCAAAGCCAACGATGAAGCCAATAACCGCCCAGTGCCACGCCATTTCGCGATTGGAGGCTCCTTCATGCCAGCGACTCGTCAGGCGAAATGCGGCGATGAGCAGCAGTAACATCAGGACAAAAGTTTCGATCCAGCCGCCCCCGGTACGGAGTTCTATAATGCCGTCATAAAGGGGTGGAAGTGCCGCAACCAGTGCCGCAACGATGGTAAAGCATCTCTTCGCGTAGAGAGGAAGCTGTGCTGCATCCGCCAGCAGCGACGCCAGCCACCATGTCACACAAACCAATAGTAGCCCAAAGAACGTCGTCTCAGCGCGCAATGCCGCCACGGATGGACCAACGATGGCAAAAATGATGGCGGCCACATAGGCCTCCAGGCTGCCGAAGTAGGGTATGCCGTAAAAATAGATCGGCCATTCACCGCGCAAGATATGTTCGGCTTGAATACCCAGCAGTGCTTCGTCTCCATCGATGATGCCGTTCGTTCGCATAGTCAGCCAGACACGTATGATCAAGGCTGCCAGCAAACACAGCCAGAGCGGCGAAAACAGCCATGTGTACCAGTGCTTTTTCCGCTCCTGCACAGTTTTGCCAGAACTATCAGCAGAACCCGCCGGGGTTGGCCGCTTTACCGATGCTTTTTCCCTAATCGGGCTTTCGCTTGCTGGTGATAGTGGTACCGCATGGTATTCGTCAATACTCATAATAAATAATCAGCCCCCTCCTACTGTGCTGCTATTAACTCATCAATATCAGGCAACTTTACTGCAATTACAGCGTATCAACGCGACAACGGATCATTCGAAATAGCGAACGAGCAGTATATCCCTTACCTAGATCATACTCTCATTGCAGTGGTTTGCATTCAGTATTGATGCCGAGTTAGCTTCAGTATTACTGCTGATTATGGGTGGGTGGTTGCCTCCTGAAACACGAGAAGAAGACAACCAACAACGAGGCTCACGCACAAACAATTGGAAACGGAACGGGCAATCGCGTAGGGGCGGGGGCGGAGAGGAGGTGGCGTGGGGGCCCTTGTGGCCGCCCGCGGGTGGGGAGAGCGAACGACAATGGGAGGCACGAAGGACACTTAGGAAACGCAACCCACGTTCCCGTAGGGGCGGGGGTGGTGTTGAGTAGGGTGGGGACGCTTGCGTCGCCCTCGTCCTGTTTCGGTGGCCGCCCGCCGTGGAGAATAGCTCAAATGGGAAACCCAATTTGTACATACTCCCGCGACACCTCCAACGCTGTCTCCCACAGGGCTCAGCAGGCTAACCAGGTACCAGCATAACCCTTATCACGACACGAAGCCGACTTACTCCCGACCAGGCATAAAGCCTCCTGCTAATGGTCAGGTAGCTCTCTTTGAGGACCTCCTGTCTCGTATCTCCTTGGCCCGCTGTTCAAGCATTTGCGCCTCTCCTGGTCGGTTCACCTTTCGGAGCAAACTTGCGTAGTTTCCCAGGGTGGTAGCAATTTCAGGATGGTCAGGCGGCAGTGCTTTCTCTTTGATCGCCAGCGAGCGTTGGTAAAGAGGCTCAGCTTGCTCATAGTACCCTTGATCCTGACAGAGGAGGGCCAGGCCAACGAGGGTAATGGCGATGTCGGGATGGTCAGACGGCAGTACTTTTTCTCTAATTGCCAGGGCGCGCTAGTAGAGCGGTTCCGCCTCCTCATTGCGCCCTTGTGATCGGTAGAGTTGGGCCAGGTTATCTAGGGTAGCGGCGGTGCGAGGGTGGTCAGACGGCAGTACTTTCTCTTTGATCGCCAGAGCGCGCTGATAGAGCGGTTCTGCCTCCTCATACAGCCCTTTAGCCCAGTAAAGAAGTGCCAGGTTATTGAGGGCAGCTGAGGTATTGGGGTGGTCAAGCCCAAGCACTTTCTCTCTAATCGCCAGGGTGCGCTGGTAGAGAGGCTCGGCTTGCACGTACTGTGCATGATCCTTCAGGTATCTTGCAATGCGATGGAGGAGTTCTGCCGCTTCAGGGAGGTCCAGGGTGTGGAGCTCAATCAGGGCCGCACAGGCGATGGCATGGGGCAGATAGCGTTGACAGCGGGGCCAGGTCTCGAACTCCACCTCTGGAAAGGCGGCATTGACCGCTCGCACGACGCGCTTTACCCACAATTGTTGGGTCTCTGCGTTCATGCCATCCTTGAGCACAACCTGCACCAGGCGATGCAGGGAAAGCGTATTGTCGGCCACGTTCCTGCGTACCAGCGAGTAGGCCCCCAAATCCCCGATCGCTTCGTTGAACGCCAATTCGTCGAGCACAAGCGGTTCGAGCCGTGGACCAAGCGAGGCTGCCCCTTCAATGAGCATGTCTTCTGGGATGGCATCAGGATGCAGGAAGGCACACACCCGCAGCAGATCAGTCGCTGCGGGATCGCGCTGTTCGACCTGCTTAAAGGAGAGCGACCAGGTGGTGGCCACGGAGGCGGGATGGTCGGTCACCAGCCCCCCACGCCGCGAGAGCAGGGCGGCTCGCTGCTGGCGATAGAGCCGCAGGTAGCCCTCTACGCTGGAGCGAGTCTCTTCAATGTAGGCCCCCGCCTGGTCAAGGGCAAGGGGAAGCCCATCCATCTCCCGCGCAATCTCAAGAGCGGCCTCGCGATCTTTGGGAGACGCCTGTTCAAGCGGGGCATCGGGTGCGAGCTTGTTGGCGCGGCGCAGCAAAAACAGGGCTCCTACTTGCGCATCCAACTGCTGCACTTCGAGGGAATGGGCCAGTCGCCCCATGGCTGTAGCGCGGGTGGTCAAGAGCAGATGCCCTCCAGAGGCCGACGGGAGGAACTCTCGCACCATGACGAGGTCATCGGCGTTATCCAGGATGAGCAGCCACTTCGCGTGGGTTCTGAGCCATTCCTTGACGGCATTGACGGCAATCAACTGGTCCTGCGCGTCCTTCTGTGGCAGCTTGAGCAGTCCCGCGATGGTGACATAGTCCGAGACCAGGTTCTCACGGGTATCGGCACGCACCCAGAGCACGGTCTCATAGTTGGAACGAGCGTGGTAGGCATACTCCACCGCGAGCTGCGTCTTGCCAATCCCACCCAGCCCACTGATGGCCTGGGGCTGCGTCAGGGCGGTGGCTGAACCTGTTCCCAAAGCGGTGGTCAGTTGCGTGAGCAGGTTCTCGCGACCTGTGAAGAAGGGGTTGCGCGGGTAGGGAACATTCCAGGTGGAGGGGAAAGGCTCCTGATGCACCAGAGTAGAGGCAAGAGTAGGAGACGGATGGGTGCCTGGTTGCTTCCCCTGGAGTTGCTCAACCGCTTCGCGGATACCCCTGGCAACAGCTAAAAAAGCCTGGTCGCGATTGGGCCATGTAGTGATCGGTTTCGCATTGGTGGGCAGCGCTTGCAAACGCTCAAACTGGACTCCCTGCCAATCAGTTGGTCGCAGGATGATGGGAATGACCCGCGCCTCTCCCGCCAGGTGCCGCTCCATGGCCCGCTTGCCCTCGATACTGGAGCAATAGGTGGAGGCAATGAAGTCGGGGCTGATGAGCAGCAGGATCAGCTGAGCACTATTCAGATGCGTATCGATCTCGTGCTCCCAATCCGTTCCGGCACTAATATTGCGGTCATGCCATGGGGCGATGAGACCCTGCTGCAGCAGGGTGCTGAGATGCGTTTCCAGCTTTTGTCGCAAGCGTTCATCTTTGTGAGCGTAGGAGTAGAACACCTCTCATGGAGCCGTCATGCATACTTTTCCTTCAATCTTCATGCTCTAGCGGCAGTATATCGTATCTCAGACGCTCTTGCAATGAGGGAGCAACGGGCGGGTGTATAAAAAAGGTGTCGGTAAGCGAGCGAAGCGAGGCGTAGGGGCCATCGCTCCGCTCGGCCTTTTTCATACACCCGCAACAGAGAGGATATGCGAGCGATTTTACCTTCGCTGGTATGCTGGTGATAGGATCGGTACCTGATTAGCGTAAAGCGAAGGATAATTCATGAAGATAGTGTGTAAAGTGAATAGTGCAAAGCAACGTGTGCTCAGTATGGGGATACGATTGGTTTTTCTAGCGGGCATATTGTCCCTGCTCCTGGTGGCTATACCTATTGCAAAACCCGTTGCCGGGGCCACATCAGGCGATTGGCCTACCTTTCTTGGGAACAATGCACGAACGGGCTTCAATGCTGCCGAGACCATTATCAATCCAAAAACGGCTCCCCATCTCAAGCTACATTGGACGCACTCGACATCGTCCCAAATTAGTGCCGAGCCGGTGGAGGTCAATGGCATGGTTTACTGGGTTCGTGGGACGGTTTTGAACATGGATCGCGGCTCTCAGACGGGACAGATGTCTGGAAAGTTAACCTGGGAACAATGAAAGGTAACTGTGTTCCTCACCCTCGTGGTGTGCTCAGTACAGCTACCATAGCCACGGTATCGATTGGCGGCGCAAAAACTCCAGTAGACTTCGTGGGCGGAGGTGATGCCAATCTCTATACCCTCAATGCCAACACTGGAGCAATCATCTGGCATATCGCCTTAGGAGGAGCCAACTCCTTCCTTTATAGTTCG